>FLNV01001643.1_pt1 | contig 20725 bp, 15 predicted proteins | sample 1140351 | NCBI WGS metagenome assembly FLNV01 (sample SAMEA3878207, study PRJEB12797) | bioreactor metagenome | biome: Moose rumen | place: Sweden | collected 2011-10 | reverse complement strand
GCCGCTCCGAAACCTGCCGCCGCTGCCGGTGGCGCAGGCTACAAGATGGCCGCTCCGCTTCCCGGAACCATCATGCAGATCTTCGTCAAGCAAGGCGATGCCGTCAAGAAGGGCGACAAGCTGCTCATGTACGAAGCCATGAAGATGGAAAACAACCTGCTGGCTGAGGCCGACGGTACCATCACCGCCATCAACTGCCGTCAGGGCGACAATGTGCTTCAAGGTGATACTTTAATCGTAATCGGATAAGACCATGCTAAGCAAGAAAAGTATCTACAGAAAGCCTGCGGTCATCCTCGGCTCGTTGGTGCTCCTGATGCTGCTGAACCTCGTGGTCGTCAACAACCCGATGTTCGCCACCAAGGTCGCCGACTTGGGGAAGACCGAGCAAGTGAGCGACATGACCGCTCAGGAAAGCAACGCCCAGTTGGCCGAAATCGGTGACGCCCTCGTCGCCGAAGCGCAACACACCGCTGAGCTTGACCAACAGATGCAGAGCCTCGACCGCCGCGTGACCGCCCTCGAAAGCAAGAACGCCAAGGTGCAGGCCACCAACAAGACCGAAGTCAAGGAGATGTCGACCAAAGAACGCCTGCGCGAAGGCTTGGGCAACTTCTGGCTGCTCACGGGTTTCCGCAACTGCAAGGTCGGCAACCTCATTATGATTTTGGTGGGCATCCTCTTCATCTTCCTTGCCGTCCGCTTCGAGTTTGAGCCTATGCTGCTCATCCCAATCGGCACGGGTATCATCTGCGGCAACATCCCATTCTTCCAAGGCACGGGCATCAACCTCAACGATGCCTACGAGTTTGCGCAAGCGGCCATCGCCTCGGGCGCGTACCATTTCGACTTGGAGACCGCTAAGGCCATGCTCCTCACCATCTTCGACGGCAACACCGACAAGAACATGGTGCTGAGCGAAGCCATCAAGCAGGTCGACCACCTGAAGCTGACCGAATTTGGCTTGGCCGCCGGCGAAATCGAGAACGTGAAAGCCTTCTTGAACGAGGTGTTCCAAAGCGGCGAGCTGAACCTCCAGACGGGCCTTTACCAAAAGGGCAGCGTCTTGAACTACCTCTATTTCGGCGTGACGTCGGGCATTTACCCGCCCTTGATTTTCTTGGGCATCGGCGCCATGACCGACTTCTCGTCGCTCATCGCCAACCCGAAGCTGATGATCCTCGGTGCCGCCGCCCAGCTCGGCGTGTTCCTGACCTTCATCGGGGCCTTGTATCTCGGCTTCAACCTGCGTGAGGCCGGTGCCATCGGCATCATCGGCGGCGCCGACGGTCCCACCGCCATCTTCCTCTCGTCGCGTTTGGCCAACGGCACAGGCGGCACGCGCAACCTCATCGGCCCCATCGCCATCGCAGCCTATTCCTACATGGCCTTGGTGCCCGTGATCCAGCCGCCCATCATCCGCCTGCTGACCACCAAGGAAGAACGCCTCATCAAGATGAAAGCCCCGCGCATGGTGAACAAGACCGAGAAGATCATGTTCCCCGTCGTCGGACTCATCCTGACCACCTTCATCAGCCCCACGGCCCTGCCGCTGTTGGGTATGCTGTTCTTCGGCAACATCATCAAGGAGTCGGGCGTGGTGAAGCGTTTGCAGAACACGGCTTCCAACCCGTTGATCGACATCGTGACCATGATTCTGGGCCTCACGGTGGGTGCCTCCACGCAGGCCTCCGTGTTCCTGACCATGAGCTCCATCAAGATTTTCGTCCTTGGTGCCGCTTCGTTTGCCGTGGCTACGGCTGGCGGCTTGCTCGGCGCCAAGTTCATGAACCTCTTTCTGAAGGAGAAGATCAACCCGATGATTGGTGCCGCCGGCGTTTCGGCAGTGCCCGACAGCGCGCGCGTCGTCGAAGTGGAAGGCCAGAAGTACGACCCGTCGAACCACCTGCTCATGCACGCCATGGCTCCTAACGTCTCCGGCGTTATCGGCTCGGCAGTGGCAGCTGGTGTGATGATGTCGTTCCTGATGATGTAATTTCTTTATCATTCAATAGGAGCCTCCGCAAAGGAGGCTCCTAATAATACAACTTCATTAAATCAAAACACAATGAAAAAATCCATCCTTATTGCTGCCGTTTTGCTGTTGGCAGTGGGAAGCGCAAAGGCGCAATGGTTCGACTTCTCGAACAACCTACGTGCCTCCATTGGTTTCAACCTCGGTGTGGTGGGCTATGACCTTACCTCGCATGGAGATGACAAAAACGTCACTGGTTTCGACAAGAACATTGCCGGTTTCGGCACGGGCGTCAACCTGTCGTTCATGGGCCTTTATCTCGATTTCATCTATCAAAGCCCCGAACACCGTTGGGACAGGAAGGTGACCCAAGCCGAATATGACGACCACACGGCACTGGCCATCAATGTGGGCTATCAGGTTCCTGTGTTGTCGTGGCTGTTTGTGACCCCCGTAGTCGGCTACAGCAACGAGACCTGGGGCAAGACCCTCGGCAATTCCATCGGCGTGGATTCGGAAAGCCACAGCATCTACCATGATTACAAGCGCACTGACATCAAGAACCATTTCAACTATGGTCTCGGCTTGATGTTCCGTCCTGTCGACTTCATCGAAATCGGCGCGATGGCCACCAGCCACGCCATCTACGGCACCATCAGCTATTCGGCCAGCGCCAAGAAATGACATAGATTAAACCTTTAATAAAACAATTACTAACCATTAAAATTTAAACATCATGAAGAAATTCAGACTTGTATTGATTTGCGCGTGCGCATGCCTGCTTATGACGAGCTGCCACACCTACACGCACAGCATGAAGACCCCCAACAGCTATGTTGAGTATCATGCAGAAGACTTCAACCTCTCCGACCAAGTGACTGGCGAAGCCACTGTCGTCCGCGTGCTCGGCATCGACTGGAAACACCTCTTTGGCACCAAGGAAATCGGTGAGACCACCAGCGTTGGCACCATGGTTCCTTACATCGGATTGACGATTCCTACAGGCGCCAACTATGCCCTCTACAACCTGATGCAGAAGAACCCCGGCTACGACGTGGTGGTTTATCCTCAAGTGGAAACCTATCGTCACGCCCCTGTTCTTGGCACCGACCTGTACTCGAAGACCACCTACAAGGTGACCGCTCGTTTGGGCAAACTGAAGAAGTAAGACAACCTTGCTTTTTAGTATGACAAAAGAAAGGCGAAGGAATGTTCTTTGGCCTTTCTTTTTTTCTATTTTTGCAAGAAATAATTTGATTCGGTATGAAACGCCTAACTATTCTCCTGCTGCTTTGCGTGGCCACGATGCCGGTGCAGGCACAACACTACAATCAAAACATCCGTCCGCCGAGGCCCAAGGTGGGCGTAGTGCTCGGTGGCGGCGGTGCCAAGGGCGCGTCGCACATTGGAGTGCTGAAATACCTCGAAGAAATGGGCATCCCCGTCGACTATGTGGCCGGCACGAGCATGGGCTCCATCATCGGAGGCCTCTATGCCATGGGCTACGAACCCGACGAAATGAAGCAACTCATCTCCGCGATGGACTGGGGCGAATACATCGGCAATAAGATTGACCGCACCTACCTGTCGAAAGAAATGCGCGACCGCCGCAGCACCACCTTGCTCAACATCCCGTTTGGCAACGGCTCGCTTGAGAAACAACGGGGCAACGGCAACCTGCTCAGCCAGTTGCCCAGCGCCTATGTCAACAACAACTCGTTGGTCAACCTGTTCAACGACCTTTGCGTGGGCTATCAGGAAGCGATGGACTTCAACGATATGCCCATCCCATTTGCTTGCGTGGCCACCGACCTGATTACAGGCAAGGAAGTGGTGCTTCGCGAGGGCATCCTGCCCGCTGCCATGCGGGCCAGCATGGCCATCCCGGGCGTGTTTGCTCCCGTGCAGTGGGGCGAGTATGTGCTCGTCGACGGCGGCTTGGTCAACAACTTCCCAGCCGACGTGTTGCGCGAGATGGGTGCCGACATCATCATCGGCATCGAGGTGACCAATGAGAGCAAGGTCACCGCCGACGACCTGAAATCGCTGCCGCAGGTGATGGGGCGCATCCTCATTAACGGCACCAGCGCGAAGCGCAAGGAGAACCGCGAGTTGTGCAACGTGCGCATCGTGCCCGACATCACGGGTTTCGGGATGCTCAGCTTCACGCCCGAGGCCATCGACACCTTGGTGAATCGAGGCTACAAACGGGCTGCCGAATACCACGACCAGCTCTTGGCCATCAAGCAATCTGTAGAGCGTGAAGCAGGCCATCCTGTCGGCAAGGAGCTGCGTGCCCCGAGGGCGCACAACCTGATGGTGGACTCCGTTTTCATCACTTCAATCGACATCAACGGCGTCAGCGATCGCCAAAGCCGTTGGTTGGTTCGCAAGGGCGGGCTGAAAGTGGGGCAGACCTATTCGAAGGACGAGATAGAGCAGGCCATGAGCATCTATCGCGGCACGGGTTGCTTCGACGAGATCACCTACACCGTCAAGGAGCGCGATTCAATCCATTCCGACACCAACGTGCTTTCCGATGCCTACGCGCTCACGGTCAACGTGAAGCCGGCCTCGCCCCATGTCATGGGCCTCGGCTTGCGCTACGACACCGAGGAAGGCGCCGCCCTGCTCCTCAACCTCAACCTGAACGAGAAACGGTTCGGTTCCTCGAAACTCGGCTTGTCGGCCAAGCTCAGCTACAACCCGCGCATCAGAATCAAATACACCTACTCGCGCTCGTCGTTGGCCAACTTCAATTTGACATACGAATACGACAACGAGCATTTTAGGATAGCTTCTGAGAAACAACGCCTCAATTTGCATTATTTGCAGCATGAAGTGAGCGGATATGTCTCCCAATTCCATTTGCTTAATTTCAGCACTGCCGTGGGCGTTGCCTACAGCCGTGGCAAGTTTGACTTGGTCAGTATTGACGAAGACAGCCCTTACGACTCTCTGTATTTTTCACCAAGCAGGCTGCTGAGGCCCTTCATTGACATGACTTACGACAATCTTGACAACGACTATTTTGCCCGACATGGCGTCTTCGCGCGATTGGGTTCGCATTTTTTCATCGATACGAAAAAGAATGCCGAACGACTCAACAGCTTCGACATCTGCTATGACTTCATGGGCTACTTTACGCCAGGCGACGGACGCTTTACCATCATTCCACAGCTTTATGGACGCTATGTCTACAATGGTAGTGATTATTTCAACACTTGGAACATGATCGGTGGCGAGATAGGCGGACGCCATTTCAAGCAACAACTGCCCTTCATTGGCATCACTACTGTCGAGAATTTCGTCAGCAACACGTCCATCATTCGCCTCGACCTGCGCTATAACTTTTATGGGAAGCACTATCTTACAGCCATGTACAACTACGCGTTTGATCCCTATATGGTATTTCGTGGGGCATGGGAATTCATGAAAGACTTCAGTTTCCATGGTGCAGGGCTAAAGTATTCATACGACAGCCCGATAGGCCCTATCTCTTTGACGGGTCACTGGTCGAACGTCACGCACCAATTCGGTGCCTATTTCTCGTTTGGCTACACGTTTTAATCAGTTAGCGGTTAGGAGTTAGCATCCCTTAACCTCGTTTGCTATCATGAACTTACGAATCTGCTCGGCATGACGCCCACGGATGATGACGTGGTGGTTGCCGATGCTGTGCTGCAGCAGATAGGGCTTCAGGTTCACATTGAGTGTGATTTGTGTACGGCAGAAATGATTGCTGTAAGGCATCTCGATGGCTTTCGCTTCGGTAACGAAATAACGGTCCAATTTCGGGCCACCCCATTTAAATAAGGTATAGTCCGTCAAGGGCAATAAACCTTGTATGGCCACGCCAATACCCGACTCGAAATGCGAGCGGATGCTGATTTCGTCGCACATCCCCAAGGGGATGGTGCAATGGGCAAGCATCGCGCTGTCGTCAGTAAGCTGCGAGGGGTTGGCCATGAAAGCCTTCTCGCCGCACAGCCGCTGGGCGAGCAGCATACTGAGCAGGCTCTGCATGTCGCCTTCGCAGCCGGCCACAAGGCCTTCGTCGTTGAGCAAAGCCAAGGCGAGGCAACTCGTTGTGGCGCAGGTTTTCACGATGTCGAAGCAGCGGATGGTCATGGCGTCGAGACGTTCTTCCACGCATATTTTCTTGATGGCGAGATAGGTCTTGGCGGCCTCCAATAGGTCGGCAGGCGACGGCTCCCTGACGCCTCGGGCGCGTCGCACGATGCCTTGCGACACCTTGTCGGCCTCGGCCTCCGGCACTGCCTTGATGCCGTCGATGAGGCGTTGCAGGTCGATGTCGATGGTCGTGATGCCGTAACGACGGCGGAGGAAATCGCGGTCCACGCCGCTGGCGATGAGCCAATCCGACGGCTGTCCGAACAAGCCGATGCGGATGCCCGACAGTAGGGACTTCGTGCGCAAGGTCTCCACGATTTCGTCATTCGTTCCGTGTACGATCCGTCCTTCCACGCCTTCGTTGCCGAGGTAGGTGAGGATTTCGAGGGCGGCGGCCAAGGAATTGTTGCGCCCGTCGGCAATCATCGTGACGGTTTTCCGTAGCGACGCGCCATGGCACGTCTCTACATCAATCATTGTCCAAATGCGTTTGAACAGGTTTTCGACGCCGCCGGTGGCGATCATAAACGCGTCGGGTAACGTTTGTAGAGACGCAAAATTTTGCGTCTCTACATTTTCGTCACCCAAGATTTGTATTTCGGCATGACATTCGTTTTCGAGCCTTCCAATCAGCTCGGCATATTCGTTTCGGACGAAAGCGTCCGTCTGCAAGGAGGAACGAAGGATGAGCGTTTTCATGTCAATGCTTCACCACGAGTTTCATCACCGTTTCGCCGGCCTTGATATAGTAAACGCCATTACCGTAATGGTCCGTACCAAAATGCAGTTCGTTGCCGTTGGCCTCAAACTCGTCCACCTTTTGGCCGAGGGCGTTGAACACGCTGACGGTGCCAAGGTTTTCGCCCTTCAGGGTCACGAAGTCACTGGCAGGATTGGGGAAGAGGGAACAATGATTTGATTGAGATTCTTCGACACCCACCATCTCTTCATAGACAATGGTTATTTCATAGTCGCCAATAGAGGTTATTAGATGCATTGTTCCCATATACAAACCATTCTCTCCCATCTCATAGGCGGACACATAAACATGTAAACTATCTGAAGGGGCGATAAACAAGCCAGCAATATCATTGCCATAATATGGATCCTCACCTGCATGACATTGAATCGTGAATTCGTCAGAAGTGTATTCCAAAATCTGTACTGCTTCAAAATTCATGTTAGTGATGGTGATTTCACCAGGCACAATATAGCAACCTTCATTAACAATATAAACCGTATCCACACTGAAAGTCAGCGTTTCGGCATAGTAAGTGGCGCAAGCCTCGTTGCTGTGGTCGCTTTCCAGGTCTTCTTGGCAAACCGAAGCGACGGTGTAGCAATACTCGGTAAGATAGGTAAGGTCAACGTCGGTGTAGGCGTTTTCGGTTACGTTGGCTAACAATTCGTTGTTGCGGTAGACGTTGTAGGACTGGGCCGTTGCCACGGCGTCCCAAGCCAACACGATTCCCTCGCCTTCTTGCAAGGCGGTCAAATTGGCAGGCGCATCGCACTCGGCAGGCACCTCGCCGCACTCGTGCTGCTCGACGCCTTGGGCTTCCAATGCGGTGACGATGTTTTGGACGTTGTTGATGGGCCACAGGTCTTGGATGACGATTTGGTGGTTGGGCGCGATGAGGATGACGGTGGGGAAAGCGTTGATGCCGTATTGGCTACAGATTCCCGTGCCACCCGATGCCCCGGCGATGGTGGGATACTCGACGCCGTAGGTGTTGACCCAATTCTGGCATTGCGATTCGCTGTCGCCGTAATCCACTTCAATATAGAACACATCGTGCTGGTTGCAGCCGAAGAGCGGGTACGATTGCACCATGTAGGGGATGGACTGGATGCAGCCGCTACAGGTGGTGAAGAAGAAGTCGATGAGCACATACTGCCCGTCGTCGAGGATGTCGAACAGGTGGATTTCGTTGCCGTGGATGTCGGTGGCGGTGAAGTCTCTGGCTTCGGTGTAAGGACATTGCGCTTTCAGGCCAAAACCAAGGGCCAAAGCGAGGAAGAGGGTAAATGCTTTTTTCATAATGCGTAAGATTTGATAAATTTTGAGAATGCAAAAATAATCAATTTTTCAAAACTCCCAACTCTAAACTCTCAACTCTCAACTAATTATCGCGGTAGTCCTTCTTCTTCTCATACTTCAAGTCCTTCAAGGCTTGGGCTTTCACGTTGATGGTGAAGTTCCAGCTCTTGTAGCTGCCGATGGGGATCCAGTTGAAGCGCATCTCCCAGCAGTGCAGGTCGCGGTAGACGCTGATGTTGGTGTAGGTGATGTTGTTGTTGATGAAGTCCCAGCCGGTCGAGAAGGTGACCTTCCATTTGGGCGTGATGCTGATGTCGCCGTTGAGTCCGATGGTGTGAACGTGGGTATTGGTGGCGATGCCCATGAAGGCGGCGTAAGCTATTGAGGTTGTGTAGGTCAGGTTGTAACTCACCGAGAGCGACCAAGGCGTGGTCCAGTCGATGTAGGCGTTGGGGTTGCCGAGGATCTCGTTGAGTTCGTCGGGGTCGAACATGTTTGACTTTCGGGCGTTTTCGTTGATTTCGTCGCGCAGGGCTTGGCTGCCTTTCTTGCCTTGCAGTTTCTTGAGGTCGTTTTGGTTGAAGCTGTAGCTGAGGCTGAAGCGCCACGACGAGCCGGTCTTGCGGAACAGCCTGTCGTTGTCGACAATCTCGAAACGGTTGATGCGGCGGCCCAACGAGTCGGCGGCGTAGGGGTCCCACGAGCTGCTGTAGTTGATGCCTAACTTCTTGAATAGGGTGGTGCGGCCGCTGACGGAGATGGGGGAGAAGTTGACCGAGTCTTTGGTCACGTCGTAGTTGCCCGAGATGCTGAACGACTCCAAGATGGGTATCTTTTTCACGCCCGTGATGGTGTCGGAGCGCGATGGCACCTTGATTTCCAAGTTATTGCCGATGTTGTAGGTGAGCAGTCCCTGTTGGGTTTGCGAAGGCGAGCCGTAGAGGGCGCGGTCAAACTTGTTGTAGATTTGCTCCGTGCCGTTGCCGTCGATGTAGGAGCCGTAGACGCCCCATTTCGGGTCGCCGAAGTTGGGTCGGTAGGTGAACCCGATGTTGGGCGTGATGACGTGACGGATGGCGCGGATGGGGCCTTTGGCGAAGTTGAGCATGCCGTAGAGCTTGGTGGTGAGGGTGCTGCTCGCGCTGAAGTCGACCAAGTTGCGGAAGCCGAAGATGGTGTCGGTTTGCAGGTGCCCCGTCGAGTCGGTGTCGTGGATCCATTGCTTCTCGAAATGGTTGAAATACATGTAGTCGTTGAGCGTCAACGAGTTGGTCCACGAGAAGTGTTTCAGCAGCTTGATGGTCGCGCTGATGGGCACGGTGTGGTTGATGCCCATTTGTGCGTGGTCGTGTACCATGTTGCGGGCCCAGCTGCCAAAGTCGTCGGTGAAGCCCTTGAAGAGCACCGTGTCCACGTCGTTGACGTAGACTTTCCCTTTCATCGTGTAGCCCATGCTCAGGCTTTGGTACCAGTGTTTCTTGCCCACCTTGCCGACATTCTTCAAGGGATAGAATGTGTTGACGTTCAGCGTAAGTTCGGGCAGCGAGGCGGTCACCTGCCGCGTCAGCGTGTTTTGGCTGTGGTTGGCGTTGAGGGTGAGGTAGACCTTGCCGGCGAAGTTGGTCTGATAGGCGATACTCGACTGGAAGGTGTTGCTCAGCTGCTCGGTGGTCGTGGTGGCGTTGTACTTGTTGAAGTTGGAGCTGACGATGTTGACGTTGGCCGAGAAGTTGCGCCTCGGATGCGCCTTGGTGTCTTGCTTGTGGGTCCATTGGATCTTGAAGTCGGTGCTTTCCTGGTAGTCGGCGGCACCTTTGGTGCCAATCTTGTTGACGGCGAAGCCCAAAGCCATCGAGCCGCTGTGCTTGTAGCGCCGGTTGTAGCGGAAGGTCGGCTTGATGCCCCACGAGCCACGGGTGTAGATGTCGCCCAAGATTTGTAGGTCGTAGTTGTCGTTGATGGCCCAGTAGTAACCTCCGTTTTCGAGGTAGAAGCCTCGGTTGGCCGACTCGCCGTAGGTGGGGATGATGAGTCCCGACTTCTTGCCTTTCGTGTTGGGAATCATCGAAAAAGGCAAGGCCAGCGGCAGCGGCACGTCTTCGATGGTCATGTAGATGGGGCCGGTGACGATTTTGTCGTCGGGGATGACCTTGGCTTTGGTGAACCTGAACTGGTAGTGGGGGTGTTCCTTCAGGTCGCAGGTGGTGTAGCCGCCCGAGCGGATGTTGATGGTGTTGTCGTCCATGCGCTTGATGCGCTCGCCGTGCAGGTAGCCGCCTTGCTCCTCGGTCCACACCTTGGTGATGATGCCTTTCTTGGTCTTGAAGTTATACTGCATCTCCAAAGCCTCGAAGGTCGACTCGCCTTGGGTGAAGACGGGCCGGCCTTGGATCTTGCCCAACGAGTCGGGCACGCCTCGTGCCGTGCAGGTGCTGGTCTCAAGGTCGAATTCGAGGTAGTCGGCTTTCAGGGTGATGTCGTCGTATTTGGCCTCGGCGTTGCCGTAGTAGAAGATTTTCTTCTGGTTCATGTCGCGATACGACGAGTCGGAGGCCGAGCAGATGACCTTCGTCTCGATGGCCGAATTGGAGCGTTTCGGCGTGAAGCGGCGTGTCTTGTAGGTCAGCGTGTCGTAGCGCAACGAGTCGGGCAGGCTGAGGCTGTCGACGGGCCGTGCCAACGAGTCGGACAGGCTGAGGCTGTCGGCAGGCAGGACCAAGGTGTCGGTCGGGATGCTGTCAAAAACGAGCGTCAGCGTGTCGGTGATGCGCTCGGCAACCTGTTCGGCACTGTCGATGACCGGTGGTTCAAAATCGTGGTTATCTCTCTCGATATGAGAGAGTTGCTTGCATCCGTAAAACAAAACAATCATGGCGGTGAACAACGAAAATGCCACCGATGGAAAATAATTCTTATGTGCCGTGCGTTTTGTCAATGCGAAAACGATTACTTTTGTGCGCTTGAAATTCGGTGCAAAGATAGTCTTTCTTCGCGCATAAATAAACGAACTCAATATGATACAACGAAAGATTTTCCGATTTGGTGTTTTGGCCGCGCTTTTTCTGCTGCCTTTGTGTGCCTTGGCGCAGAAGGGCGAAAAGATCCAGACCATCGTCATCGACGCGGGTCACGGCGGCAAGGACACGGGAGCCTTGGGCAAGGTGACCACCGAGAAGGCCTTGAATTTGGCCGTCGCGCTCAAGTTTGGCGCCTATATCGAGGAGAACATGCCCGACGTGAAGGTGATCTATACCCGTAAGACCGACAAGTTCATCGAGCTGAGCGAGCGTGCCGCCATCGCCAACCGCAACAACGCGGACGTGTTCATCTCCATCCATTGCAACTCGACCGAGGGCACCACCACGGCCAACGGTGCCGAAACATACGTGATGGGTGAGTCGAAAAACGAGAAGAACCTTGCCGTGGCAAAGAAAGAAAATGCATCTATCTTATTGGAAGACAACACCGACGCCTATAACAACTTCGACCCCAACAGCACCGAAGCCTATATCCTGTTCTCGCTGTCGCAGAGCCTTTACCAAAGCCAGAGCCTCAACATCGCCGACAAGGTGCAGAAGCAGTTTGCCGCCAAAGGCCGCCATGACCGTGGCGTGCAGCAGGCCGGTTTTTTGGTGCTATGGAAGACCGCCATGCCCAGCATCTTGGTCGAGCTGGGCTTCATTAATAATAACAAGGAGGAGCAGTTCCTTAACTCCGAGAAGGGACAGACGCAGATGGCCTTGGCCTTGTATCGCGCCTTCGAGGAATACAAGCGCGAGTTTGAGTCGGAAAACCACACGCCTGACAAGCCCGTGGCGCAGGAAAGGCCCACGGCTTCGGGCGACACCTATTTCTCCGTTCAGTTTGCCAGTCGCGACAAGAAAGTCGCCTCCACCGACAAGGCTTTCAGCGGCGTGAAGGAAGTGGATGTCTACGAATACAATGGCGCATTCCGCTATATCTCAGGGCGTTTCACCACCAAGGCCGAGGCCACGAAACGGCAGGCCGAGGTGCGGGCCTTGGGCTACAAGGATGCTTTCGTCATCGCTTTCGTCGACGGTGAGCGCGGCACGCTGAAACAGGCCGAGGAGGCGCTGAGAAAGTGACGTTACGGTTGTCGTTCCTTTCAGTATTTGTTCCAATCGATTTCCCTGACTTTCTGTGAGATGAGAATCTTGATGTCATCCCACTTGACCTTGATGAACATCGGAGGGCAATCTTGGTCTTCGGCATCTTCGAAATAAGTCAAAGCCATGCGCGTCCTGAACATGGAGTATTTGGGGTATTTCTTGGCGTAAAACCCCAGGATTTCCTCCAAGGAATAATGTTGCAAAAGGAAATACATGTCGATGAAGTCTTTTCGCGAGCCTCGGTTCTGGATGGCGAAGGTCTTCATGGCGGCAATGTCTTTCGGCGAGGCCAATCTCAAGCCATCTTCGACGACTGCATCATCAATCCAAGGATACCGCGCATAATTGACAAAATCCACCTTGATGCCGTCAACGAGGAACGATTTGATGTATCTGGAGGTCATCTGGCCACCCACTTGCCCGAAATCCTCAAGGATGTCGTGCAGCGCCGCATCGTTGTCGGGAACCACGCCGAAGACATCCAAATCCACCGACGATCGATGTCCATACTGCAAGGCCAACGCAGTGCCACCCACCAAACGGCAATCCTTTAGGTAAGGCTCCTTCATCAGGTGCCTCAAGAGTTCCAAAGTGTGGGGCTTGATTGTGCGAAACGATAGCATCTAAAGTCCTCCTTTTTTGCGCCAGAGATGAAACTCAAGAAAGAACGTGCAACTGGATTCAACGTCCTGAAATTCAGTGCGTATGCAACGATTTTATCTAAGCCGAAATGCGTCTCGATGATGTTCCAATCGCTCATTTGGCCGTATTCCAGCACCCTTTGGATGACCCACGCGGCACTCTTGTCGATATCGAATTGCGTCGTATCGACATCCCAAAACAGATAGGGACTGAGGCCGTGTAGGTTGTCCTTGTTTTCCATGATTATTCCACCACGATTAGGTAATAGTTCTTCTTGCCCTTTTGCGCGAGGATGTATTTCCCGTCAATCAGGTCGGCGGGAGTCATCACCTTGTCCAAAGTGACTTTCTCCTTGTTGACGCTCACGCCGTTGGCCTGGGTCATCTTGCGGGCTTCGCCCTTGGAGGGGAAGACCTGCGTGCTGACGGCGAGGAAGTCCACAATCGGGATGCCGGCTTCGAGTGCGGTGCGGCTGACGTGTTCTTGCGGCACGCCGTCGAAGACGTCCAAGAAAGTCTGCTCGTCGAGTTTCTCCAAGCCTTCCTTGGTGGCCTTGCCGAAGAGGATGGCGCTGGCTTCGATGGCGGCGTCGAGGGCTTCCTTGGAGTGTACCAGGACGGTGACTTCCTCGGCCAAGCGCTTTTGCAACACGCGCAAGCCCGGGTCTTGCTTGTGCTCCTCCACTAAGGCGTCGATGGTCTCCTTCTCCAACGAGGTGAAGATCTTGATGTATTTCTCCGCGTCGTCGTCGCTGACGTTGAGCCAGAACTGGTAGAACTTGTAAGGCGAGGTGCGTTTCGGGTCGAGCCACACGTTGCCGCTCTCGGTCTTGCCGAACTTCTTGCCGTCGGCCTTGGTGATGAGCGGGCAGGTGAGGGCAAAGGCCTCGTTTTCGAAGCCCAGGGTGCGGCGAATCAGCTCCGTACCCGTGGTGATGTTGCCCCATTGGTCGTTGCCGCCGAGTTGCAGCTTGCAGTTCTTGTGCTGGTAGAGCCAGAGGAAGTCGTAGCCTTGCAGGAGCTGGTAGGTGAACTCGGTGAAGCTCAAGCCGTCGCGAGCGGTGCCGTTGAGGCGTTGCTGCACGCTGTCCTTGGCCATCATGTAGTTGACGGTGATGTGCTTGCCCACCTCGCGGGCGAAGTCCAAGAAGGTGAAGTCCTTCATCCAGTCGTAGTTGTTCACCATCTCGGCGGCATTCGGCTCCTTCGACTCGAAGTCCAAGAACTTGGCCACCTGTGCCTTGATGCACTCTTGGTTGTGGCGCAAGGTCTCTTCGTTGAGCAGGTTACGCTCTTGGCTCTTGCCCGACGGGTCGCCGATCATGCCTGTGGCGCCGCCCACGAGGATGATGGGCTTGTGGCCGCAGCGTTGCAAGTGACGCAGCATCATGATGCCGCAGAGGTGCCCAATGTGGAGCGAGTCGGCGGTGGGGTCGGTGCCGAGGTAGGCGGTCACCATTTCCTTTTGGAGGAGTTCTTCAGTGCCCGGCATGATTTGGGCTAACATTCCGCGCCAGCGGAGTTCTTCAACAAAATTCTTCATCGATGATTCGGTTTGTTTTGGGTGCAAAAATACGAAGATTTTCGGCGTTTCAGCGAATAAACGGCACAATCACGGAATATTTTTCGGCGAACATGGCGGTTTTTCATCGAATGTTGTTGGAAAAACGGACAAAAACCTGTATTTTTGCATTGGAAAAACGGACAAAAATGCCAAAAAACATGTTGGAAAAACGGACAAATTATGATTAATAGAAAGATTTACAAGTATTTAGAGCAATACTACAAAACCGATAAGAAGGCATTGCTCGTTACGGGTGCGCGTCAAACGGGAAAATCCTATGCCATCCGTCATTTCGGGAAGACGCATTTCCAGAGCCTGATAGAGATCAATTTCATTGAAATGCCTGAAGCCGTCAGCGTTGTGGCCGAGGCAAAAAACCGAAAGGACATGCTGCTGAGGCTCTCGGCGCTGACCGACCAGCCGCTCATCGAAGGGAAAACGCTTGTGTTTTTCGACGAGGTGCAGGAATGTCCCGAAATAGTGACCGCCATCAAGTTCCTTGTCGAGGAAGGAAGTTACCGTTATGTCATGAGCGGGTCGCTTTTGGGTGTCGAGTTGAAGGACTTGCGCTCCGAACCCGTCGGCTACATGGATGTCAAGGAGATGTTTCCCCTTGATATTGAGGAGTTTTACGAGGCTTTGGGCGTGGCTCCGATGGTGTGGGGCGAAATCAAGACGGCTTGGGAACAGAAACGGCCTGTTGACGCCTTCGTGCATACCAAAATGATGGAACTGTTCAGGCTCTATCTCATCGTTGGCGGGATGCCTGCCGCTGTGCAGAAATACCTTGACACAAACAACCTTCAGGAAGTGATGGCCGAGCAGCAGGCCATTATCCGGCTCTACAAACGCGACATCGCCAAATACGACCGCAACCACAAACTTTACATCGAGGAAATCTTCGACCTGATACCTTCTGAACTCAACGCAAAGAACAAACGGTTCATTCTCAAAAACCTGAACGAAAACCTGAAGTTTTCGCGTTTCGAGAACAGTTTCGTTTGGCTGAAGGAGGCGGGGGTGGCCTTGCCGGTTTTCAACGTGGACGAGCCAGTCGTGCCGCTGAAGCTGTCGCGCTCGCGCAACCTGTTCAAGCTGTTCCAGAACGACATCGGACTGTTGGCCTGCCAGTATGCCGACGGCATCCAGTTGCAGTTGCTCACCGATGCCAAAAGCATCAATTTCGGCTCCATCTTCGAGAACGCAGTCGCCCAAGAGTTGCACGCCCACGGCTTTGACTTGTATTATTTCAACAGCAAGAAGCAGGGCGAGTTGGATTTTGTGATGGAAAAAGGCGGGCAGGTCGTCCCTATCGAAGTGAAATCGGGCAAGGACTACCAACGCCACAGTGCGCTTACGAATGTCATGGCCAACCCGGATTACAAGATTCCGCAGGCTTTGGTGTTCGGCAACGCAAATGTCAGCCAAGAGGGGAGGGTGCTGTATCTGCCCATCTATATGACGGCGTTTTTGGAGCGACAAGTGCCTGTGGATGTCGTCTATCGGGTAGACCTGTCAGGGTTGTAAGGCACAAAACTTAGTAATTCCTCAACCTGCACCTCATATTCTCCACCACGTTGCCTCCAAAGAGCCACGAGTCGGCGAAGTGGAGGTTGCCCTTGGGAAACATCTGCTCGTAGGCTGGGATGAAGACCATATCGGGGTCGAGGTCGGGGCACACGGTGGTGTGCTTGTAGAGATAAGTCCGCGTCGGGCAAGGCACGATGAGGACGCTGTCGCGGGCGTCGTTGTATTTGGCCATGCCCAAGTGGAACGTGGCGGCAACGGTGTCAGTCGCCATCGTCCAAGTCGCCGGGTTGACGCCAGCCACGTCGCCACGCGAGACCATGCCGATGGCCGTCGTGTCGGTCACCGAGTTGAAGATGACGAGCCTGCCGGTTTCGGTGCTGTCGGCGGCAGGCCTCAAGGCTTCGGGATATTCGGCCATCTCTTCCGCACCGACATGATAGCCAATGCAATAAGCAGCCACCATCAGCTGGCGTTGTTCGTCGGTCATGCCGTGTTTCAACAGCTCGATGAGCATCTGCGAGCCTTGGCTGTGGCCCATCAGGAAGAAAGGCCGTCCATGGTTGAAATGCTCCATATAATATTGGAAGGCATCGAAGACGTCCTTCGCGGCAATTTGTGCCAACGAGTCCAACATGGCTTCTGGCTGGCTATACGCCTCGAAAACCATCTGACGGTAATAAGGCGCATAGAAGTTGTAATCGCCGTACAGCATCTTGTTGAAACGCTGGTTGCCGTTGGCTTCCTCGCGCACTTCCGGAAGGGTGATGTCGGCAAACCACGACGAGCCGTTGTCGGCAAAAGAAATTGTCGACACGGTGGGATAGACGTAAAACACGTCGGCGGCATGGCTTTCGTCGCCAAGGCTGTACCAAAACGTGGTGTCGGCATAGTCGATGGAGGACGCGGCTTCGGGGAATTTCCGCTCTGTGCATGACAAGAGCATTGTGGCCAAAATCAAGGCAATCGGTAGAAGGTTTTTCATGTCGTAATCCGTTTTTAGGCCTGCAAAGGTAGCAAAAGTCAGATTTTTTGTCGCAGTATCGATAAAATTTCGCAACTTTGCAGCGGAATTAGGGTCGCTTTGCGGTCAGCCGCTTCGCGTCATTGCGAACGTAGTGAAGCAATCCAGACAATCGACTTCTGGATCGCTTCGTTCCTCGCGATGACGCAAAGCACGTCAAACAACGATTAAACAATTAAACATTCAACAATTCAACAATAATGAAAAGAGACGACAAAATCTTTGATCTGATTCGCCAAGAGAAAGAGCGTCAGATGCACGGTATCGAACTCATCGCTTCGGAAAACTTTGTCAGTGAGCAGGTTCTGGAGGCAATGGGTTCAGTGATGACCAACAAATACGCCGAGGGTTATCCCGGCAAACGTTACTACGGCGGCTGCCAAATCGTCGACCAAAGCGAGCAAATCGCCATCGACCGCGCCTGCCAGCTGTTCAACGCCACCTTCGCCAACGTGCAGCCCCACTCGGGCGCACAGGCCAACATGGCCGTGATGCAAGCCCTGCTTGAACCCGGCGACACCTTCATGGGCCTCGACCTCTCGCACGGCGGCCACCTCTCGCACGGCAGCCCGGTCAACGCCTCGGGTATGCTCTACAAGCCCGTCGCCTACCATGTGGCCAAGGAAACGGGTCGCGTCGACTACGACGAGATGGAGAAGATTGCCCTTGAGTGCAAGCCTAAACTCATCATCGCCGGCGCTTCGGCCTACAGCCGCGACTGGGACTACAAGCGCATGCGCGAAATCGCCGACAAGGTGGGTGCCGTCCTCATGGCCGACGTCAGCCACCCCGCTGGTCTCATCGCCAAGGGCCTCTTGAACGACCCGTTGGAGTACTGTCACCTCATCACCACCACGACCCACAAGACCCTTCGCGGTCCCCGTGGCGGCATGATCCTCATCCGTCACGACTTCGAAGACCCGCGTGGCCGCAAGACCCCGAAGGGCGAGACGAAGATGATGTCGGCCTTGATCAACAGCGCCGTGTTCCCGGGCATCCAAGGCGGTCCGCTCGAGCATGTCATCGCTTCCAAGGCCGTGGCCTTCGGCGAAGCCCTCAGCGACGAGTACATGGAGTACATCATGCAAGTGCGCAAGAACGCCGCTTTCATGGCCCGTGCCTTCATGGACAAGGGCTACGACGTCATCAGCGGCGGCACCGACAACCACTCGATGCTCATCGACCTGCGTGGCAAGTTCCCGGAAATCACCGGTAAGATGGTCGAGAACACCCTCGTCCTTGCCGACATCACTGTCAACAAGAACATGGTACCCTTCGACACCCGCTCGCCGTTCCTGACCTCCGGCCTGCGTGTCGGTACGCCCGCCATCACCACCCGTGGCCTGAAGCAAGACAAGATGGCCGTCATCGTCGACCTGATCGACGACGTCATCAGCGCCATCGACCCCGCCGTGAAGACCGCTCCCGAGAGCAAGATCAACGCGGTGAAGGCTGAAGTCAACAAGATGATGAAAGACTATCCGCTCTTCGCTTGGTAAGCCATCGACGCAACAATGAACCTTGGCCGTTCCGTTTTGGGACGGCCATTTTTTTTTGCCAAAATAGCGAAAAAAAAGTTTGCGTGTCTGAAAAATGAGTATCTTTGCATCCCGTATTTTAAATTTCAAGCACTATGGAAAGCACAGCAAAATACGGGTTCGACAGCGAGAAATACCTCAAAATCCAGTCAGAACACATCAAGGAACGCATTGCCAAGTTTGGCGACAAACTCTACCTCGAATTTGGCGGCAAGCTCTTCGACGACTTCCACGCCAGCCGCGTGTTGCCAGGGTTTCAGCCCGACAACAAGATGAAGATGCTGATGCAGTTGGCGGACGTGGCCGAAATCGTCATCGTCATCAGTGCCGTCGACATCGAGAAGAACAAGGTGCGCGGCGACTTGGGCATCACCTACGACGTCGACGTGTTGCGCCTCCGCGACGTGTTCATGAGTCGCGGCCTGACGGTCAACTCCGTCGTCATCACCCACTACAACGGCCAAGCCAGCGCCGACGCCTACCGCCAGCGTCTGGAACGCATGGGCATCAAGGTGTATTACCACCGCATCATCGAAGGCTATCCCAACAACGTGGCCCTCATCGACTCCGACCAAGGCTTCGGGCGCAACGACTATGTGGAGACCACGCGCCCGCTCGTCGTCATCACGGCGCCGGGACCCGGTAGCGGCAAGATGGCCGTCTGCCTCAGCCAACTCTACCAAGAGCACAAGCGCGGCATCAAGGCGGGCTATGCCAAGTTTGAGACCTTCCCCGTGTGGAACCTGCCGCTGAAACACCCCGTCAACGTGGCCTACGAAGCCGCCACCGCCGACCTCAACGACGTCAACATGATCGACCCCTTCCATCTCGAAGCCTACGGCGAGACCGCCATCAACTACAACCGCGACATCGAGATCTTCCCCGTGCTCAACGCCATCTTCGAGAGCATCTATGGCGAGAATCCCTACAAGTCGCCAACCGACATGGGCGTCAACATGGTGGGGTATTGCCTCAGCGACGATGCGGTGTGCTGCGAAGCCTCGAAGCAGGAAATCATCCGCCGTTACTACACTGCCCTGTGCAACTTGGCCAAAGGCAAAGGCACCGAGAACGAAGTGAACAAGATCGCCCTGCTGATGAAGCAAGCCAAGATTACCACCGCGTTGCGCAAGACCACCCTCGCCGCCAAGGAACGCAAGGAAAAAGAAGGCGTGGCCTCCGCCGCCATCGAGTTGGCCGACGGCACCCTCATCACCGCCCACACCAGCGACCTGCTCGGCCCCAGCGCGGCCTTGCTGCTCAATGCCACCAAGCATTTGGCCGGCATCGACCATGAGGTGAAACTCATCCCGCAGGCCATGATTGAGCCGATACAAACCACCAAGGTCAGCTTCCTGCATGGCAACAACCCGCGTCTTCACACCGACGAGGTGTTGGTGGCCATCTCCATGCTCAGCCTCTGGGACGAAAACTGCAAGAAAGCCCTCGAATGCCTGCCGCAACTGAAAGGCTGTCAGGTGCATAGCACGGTGATGCTCAGCGAAGTGGACCAAAAGATCTTCAAGAAACTCGGCATCGACCTCACTTGCGACCCCGTGGCGAAGAAATGATTCAGAAGTTGCGGACAGCCCGCACGAACAGCACTTGGTCTTTCACGACTTCCTTAACGACAACGCTGCTGTCTTGCACCTGCAAGGCGGCAGTGCTTTTTGTGCCCAACTCGGTGCTCGACCAATAGGTCTTGCCCTCCATGGTGGGATAGCCCATCGCATCCAAGGTGGCATCGACGGCGGCTCGGTTTTGCAATAGCTTGGCCAATTCACCGCTCGAAGGCACAAACCATTGCCGCGCCACGATGGGATAGTTGTAGTGGACGAGCTGCCAAGTGTTGCGCAGGTGGCTCCATTGGACGGCGGGGAAATGGCGAAGGTCGTAGTTCGACATGACGATGTTGGTGTTGCGCCAGCCGTCGTAAGGGTTGGTTGCCCCCGTCTCGCTGTTGACGTAGTTGGGGATGCACCACGACAGTTGGGTTTCTTCGAGGCTGACCATCAGGCCGTTGTGACCGTCGTAGGTGAGAAAGACCACGCCTTCCAAGGTGTCGTTCTTGAAATGGTCGCCGACATGGTAAACAGGGTCGACGTGAGAGGGTAGGGGAGTGTTGCCATTCGACGAAGGGCTTTCGTATTT
>FLNV01000245.1_pt1 | contig 20746 bp, 12 predicted proteins | sample 1140351 | NCBI WGS metagenome assembly FLNV01 (sample SAMEA3878207, study PRJEB12797) | bioreactor metagenome | biome: Moose rumen | place: Sweden | collected 2011-10 | reverse complement strand
TTACGAACCCACCAAATATTTCAGGGATTTTTTTCGAAAAATATGCGATTTTTTTGCGCAGAGGGGAGAAATTGACATAATGGAAAGTGAAAAGTAAAGGGTAAAGAGTGAAAAGCGGGGATATTTATGGATTTTCTAGATGATCTAGATTTCTTATGCTATGGACACCCGACACGGGGGACGGCTTACGGCTAAGGAAGGGCGCGACACACTTGAGGGCGCGGGGATGAGGGGAGGTTTATGGGAAGAATGGGCGGAATGGGCGGAATGGGGAAAATGGGCGGGAGGTACCAAATCAAAAAGAGGACCTCCATGAAAAATAATTTCATGAAGGCCCTGCAAGGCGTGATTAGGTTTTTGTTTTGTGCCTATATATTATTATATATAATGTAGGATGGCACTTTCCTGACATTATTTTGAAGATGTCGGACGGGTCGGACAGGTCGGACAAGTCAGACTGGTCGGACAGCATCCGCATGGCAAATCTCAAACTTCAATTTTCGTGCAAACGAACACAGAGCCAAGCTTGCTTGAGCTATGTTGAGTGCAGCCGAAAATCATGTCAATAAACCTCAAATTTCAAATTATCAGAGGTTGATGGTCTGGTCGCGGTCGGGACCGACAGAGACGATGACGATCGGCGTCTCGAGTTCCTTCTCGAGGAATGCGATGTAGTCGTTGAGTTGTTTAGGGAACTGTTCCTTGGAAGTGACATGGGTGAGGTCGGTATTCCACCCCGGCAACTCCTCATAAACCGGTGTGATTCCCTCGTTGATGTCGAATGGGAAGTCGCGTGTGACGGTGCCGTCCTTGAGCTGGTATGCGGTGCACGCCTTGATGTAAGGGAAAGAGTCGAGCACGTCGCTCTTCATCATGATGAGCTTGGTGACTCCGCTGACCATGATGGCATATCTCAATGCGACCAAGTCAATCCATCCGCAGCGTCGCTCGCGTCCCGTCACCGCTCCGTACTCATGTCCGAGGTCGCGGATTTTCTTGCCCGTCTCGTCGAAGAGCTCGGTCGGGAACGGTCCGGCTCCCACGCGTGTGCAGTATGCCTTGATGATACCGAACACATCTCCGATCTTGTTTGGCCCGATGCCCAGTCCGATGCATGCTCCTGCACAGATGGTGTTGGAGGAAGTGACAAACGGGTAGCTGCCGAAATCAACGTCGAGCATCGTGCCCTGTGCCCCCTCGCAGAGGACGGTCTTACCCTCCTTGAGCAGCTTGTTGATCTCATGCTCGGAGTCCACCAGCTGGAACTGCCGGATATAGTCGATTCCCTCCATCCACTTTTTCTCTACTTCCGTGATGTCGTAGTCGGTGTAGTTCAGCGCCTTGAGCATCCGCTCATGACGGGCCTTATGCTCCGCGTATTTCTGTTCGAAATTATCGAGGATATCCCCCACCCTCAGTCCGTTGCGGGAGGTCTTGTCCGTATAGGTGGGTCCGATGCCCTTGCCTGTGGTCCCCACCTTGTTCTTTCCTTTCGCTGCCTCATAGGCCGCGTCTAGGATTCGGTGGGTAGGCATGATCAGATGTGCCTTCTTGGAGATATGAAGGCGGTTCTTCAGGTCGTGTCCGCTTTTCTCCAGATCCTTCGCCTCGTCCATGAAGAGGTCGGGGGCGAGCACCACGCCGTTGCCGATGATATTGATTTTGTTACCTTGGAATATTCCTGACGGTATGGACCGCAGCACATATTTCTGTCCTTCGAACTCCAGCGTATGGCCCGCGTTAGGCCCGCCTTGGAATCTTGCGATCACATCATACTTCGGGGTGAGCACGTCCACCACCTTTCCTTTTCCCTCGTCGCCCCATTGGAGGCCTAGAAGTACATCGACTTTCATTCTTGTTTTTTATTTTTGAGTATTAATTTTATTCCGTTTCTCAAGAGCTTTCGCCTCGTCCTCCTTCTCGCGTTTCTTTCTGGCGCGGGTGGCCTTCGACTGACATGATGAGCAGATGCCGTAGACCGACGCCACGATCTGCTCCAGGTGGAAACGCTTGTATTTCACACCGTCGAAAGCATTGAGCAAAGCCGGAGCCGTGAATTTCTGAACCCTCCCGCACCTGGTACACACGGTCCGGAAATAGTCGCGTTCCCCGAAGCAAGCCTGATACTTGATCTGGTTGTCCTCCTCCACCCTGATGACAAGTCCGAGGGTGTAGAAAAGCTGGAGGTTGTTGTATACCGTAGCCCTGCTGACCCTGAACCGTACGGACATCTCGTCGAAAACCTCCTGCGCGTTGATCAGCTCGTCGCGAAGATAGAGCATCTCAAGCATGGCGAGTCGCTCGGGCGTGTTGCGCATGCGGTTCTCCTGGATATACCTGGCAAGGATGGCTTTGACGGCCTGGTATCGTTCTTCTTTTTCCATGTGTGCAAAAAGAGTTATGTCATGAGCAGGAGGAAAAATGCCCTTCTTTTCAAAACAAGTGCAAAATTAAGGAAAAAAAATGAGAAGAGCAATTAATTTACGATTTAGTATTTACAATTTACTATTTATTTGACTTTTCGAACAATTGGCTATTCCAAAGCGGACAGGACAGATTTCACTTTGCCGGCAATAATCCTCAGCTGGAGGTTTTCCGACTGAAGCGCCGCCTCGGCCTGGTCAGAAAGCTCTTCTGCCGACCGCTGGGAGAGCTGTCCGCCACGGATGAGATGGAAAAGGGAATAAAAACCGGTGATTTGCTTCATCTCGTCCTCCCCTGCGATCCAGCGGAAAGCGAGCGTGGAGGCTTGCGGGATTCTGGAGAAGAGGTTGAGGGCTGCAATCTGCGCCAGCTCCACCGTCCGTATGCCGTCGCACCATATATCGGCCAGCTCGATGTCCATGCGCTGTGGTGGATAGAGCATGGTGGCGAGAATGCGACATTCCCTCACCGACTCTTTCCACAGTTGCTGGGCCAGGCCCGCCTGTGTCTCCTCGCGCTCCCCGTCGGCGGGCAGCATGCCGCCTGCCACGTCGGAGGCAAGTTCCCGAAGACGTGGCAGTTCCACGCCGAAATTCACGCGGTAGTCGGCCGTCATGCCGGCATCGCGCATGGCTTTCGACGCGATGCCGTTCATGTTGGCACGAAGCTCTTTCTTTATGTCAGATATGATGGTTTTCATCAATGGGTATGTTTACATTGTATGGATTGCTGTTGGCAATGGGAAAGTTACAAGACGCGCCACGGCGCGTCTCTACTGGGCTTATTCATTCACCAACGGAAGAGTGGCGTACTGCTTTGAATAGCGGAGCATCTGATCGGCATAGCCCTCGCTGTAGGTCACCTTCACGTCAGTGATATTTCCTGCAGCGTCCTTCACGGCCGTGTAGACCGGGTTGATGAAGCCTTTGTAAGGTGCGAGGTTGAGTTTCTCGTAGCGGTCGAGCACCTCCTTGTGGAGTTCGGGGTCGATTTTCACGCCGTAACCTTCGATAAGGGCCTGTGCCGCAGCATAGTCTCCGGTGCTCTTGATGCGCTGCACCTCAGCGAGCAGCTGTCCGAAGAGTCCGCGCAGCTTCTCGTAGTCGTTGATGCGGACGTAAGTCTTGCCGTTTTTCTTCACGAGTTCCACCACCTTGTCTGCCTTACCCTTCTCATAACACCAGCGTGCCACGAACGCACGGTTGCGCATGTGAGCCTCCTCGATGTCGTTGCCAAGTTGTATACGTACGAGCTGTGTCATCAGGCCGTTCATCATATAGGTGTAGTATTGGGCCTTGTAGGCGTCCATATCGGGAGTGAGTCCGAGTTCCACCATCTTCGGGTCGGCCACGTAGTAGAGTCCGAAGAGGTCAGCCCTCCCCTCCTCCAGCGCCGAGCCATAGGCCTTGAGGCTGTCGGTGCTCACGCCGTCGAGCAGTTTTCCGCTTCCATGTCCAAGGCATTCGTGGAGGTCGGTATGCAGGTCGTCGGTCACGTCGGCGTATTTGTCCACCAGCTTGATCACCTCCGGGTCGTCGATGAACTCGTCGCGAAATCCGTTGCCTTTGGCAGCCAGGTTGTAAGCCTCTGTGAGGTTGCCGATGGTGACGGACTTGCTGCCGTGCTCCTTCCTGACCCAGTCGCTGTTAGGCAAGTTGATACCGATGGCGGTGGACGGATAGAGGTCGCCGCCGAGTATGGCTGCGGTGATGACCTTCGCGCTGACACCCTTCACCTTTTCCTTCTTGAACCGGCTGTCCACGGGCGAGTGGTCCTCAAACCACTGTGCGTTGGCCGACAGTGTCTCCGTCCGCTTTGTGGCAGCCAGGTCCTTGAAGTTGACGATGCTCTCCCAGGACGCCTTCATTCCCAGTGGGTCTCCGTAGCTCTCTGTGAAGCCGTTGACGAAGTCCACCTGCGGCGCGGTGTTGGCTGCCCAGAGGATGGTGTAGTCGTCGAAGGTATGCAGGTCTCCGGTGGTATAGAACTCCACGAGCTTGTCGATGACAGCCTGCTGGTCCTTGTCCTCGGCGAAGGGTCTAGCCTTCTTCAGGCATTCCACGATGCGTGTGATGGCCTGTCCGTAAAGGCCGTCGGTCTTCCACACGAGCTCCTGCACCTTCCCGTCCTTCTTCACCAGCCTGCTGTTCATGCCGTACATCACGGGGTGCGGGTCATTGGCGTCGCGCTGCTGCTCGTAGAATGCCTCGGCCTCGGCCTGGGTCACGCCCTGGTAGTAGTTTCCGGCGGAAGTGAGTACGAGGTCCTCCCCGTCAGCCAGGTTCACGCGTTTCTGCATGATGTCAGGGTTGAACATCACGTCAGCAATCTCGCCAAGCTGCTGCTGGTAAGGCTTCAAGGCCTCATCCTCCAGCATCACTCGGCCTGCCTCCCTCATAAACCATTCCCTGGAGAAGCCAGGCACGAATTTCTCGGAGCCATAGTGGTGGTGTATGCCGTTGGAGAACCACACGCGCTTCAGATAGGTGACGAAGGCCTCGTAGTCGTTACGCTCCTTGATGACCACGTCCGGATTCTGGTTCAGGCAGTTGCCCAGCGGGTTGTCGTAGCTGGTGTAGATGTTCTCAAGGATGCGGCGTATCCGAAGGTTGTAACGCCCGTTCTGGTCGTAGAGGATATCACGGCCGTACATCGCCGCCTCGCTTAGATAATATATAAAGGTCTTCTGCTTCAGGGTAAGCTGGTCGAAGCCTTTCACCTGGTAGCGGAGCATCTGCAGGTCGGCGAACCGCTCGTTGTTATACTCGAAATTGTCGTTCTGTGCGGTCGCGTCGATTGCCGCTCCCGCCATGATTGCGCTGAAAGCCATGATTTTTACGATTTTTCTCATTGTGGTTGATGTTTGTTGATGCAAAATTAGTCAATCCTGACGCAATTTCCAAATAATTTCATGGTTTTGTTCGATTTCGCATGAACTGCCAACCGCAAAAACAATATTCCAATATTCTATATTTATTGAAATCCGACAGTCCAAAAACATCGGGAAAATGTCCCGAAAATCAAAATGCAAGAAAAAAATGCAGTTTATATTCAAAAAATATGCAGAATCAACAAAAAATCGTCAAAAATGTTGCAGTTTCGTCAAAAAAGAGCATTTAATGTTAATTTATTTTGTTTTTTAAATAATATTTCATAAATTTGCACGAATAACTAAAAAACTTTAAGAAAAAGTGGCTTTTTTGAGCCAAATTGCAAAGAAATCCAAAAATTAATGGATAATCAGTAAGGAATAGGGTTCTAAACGAAGCCGGGACGGCGTTCATTCAATCCACAAAGCAAAGATAACCCGGAAAATTGCAGAAAAAAAATACAAAATCTAATTATTAACTAAAACTAAAAGGAATGGGAAAAAAATTATGCTTGATTCTTACCCTCTGCTTCTTGTCAGTGGGTATGGCATTCGCCCAAAAGACCGTTAACGGTACCGTTTACGAGGAAGAGACGGGCGAACCCATCATGGGAGCTACCATCCGCGTTGACGGCACCTCAATGGGCGCTACGTCCGACATGAATGGTAACTTCGTGATTCAGAATGTGCCAAACAGCGCCAGCGCTGTCACTATCACCTATCTCGGCATGGAGGACGTGAAAACGGCAATCCGCCCTGGCATGAAGGTGTACATGAAGACAGACCACAAGCAGCTCGACGAGGTGATGGTCATCGCCTACGGTACGGCCAAGAAGTCTGCCTTCACCGGTTCCGCCGCTGTGGTGGGCGCCGACGAGATTGACAAGACTCAGGTAACCAACGCCATCGACGCCCTCAAGGGTAAGGCTTCGGGTATCCAGATCAACACCGCTTCTGGTCAGCCGGGATCAACCCCGACCATCCGTATCCGTGGTGTGAACTCCATCAACGCAGGTCTGTCACCGCTGATCGTGCTCGACGGTTCTCCGTTCGACGGCGACCTCAACCAGATCAACCCGATTGACGTGGAGAGCATGACGGTCCTCAAGGACGCTGCTTCTTCCGCTCTTTACGGAGCGCGTGGTGGTAACGGTGTCATCCTGATCACCACCAAGAAAGGTAAGCGCGGCGAGGCTGCCAAGTTCACGGTAGACGCAAAATGGGGTGTCAACTCCAAGTCAATGCCTGAGTACAAGGTGATCAAGAGCCCGGCAAAATACTATGAGGTATGGTACAGCGGACTGAACCGCTATGCCCAGAACGGTCTCGGCTACACTCCTGAAGAAGCATGGAAATGGGCCAACGACGTCCTGATTGACGACAATGTGTTCGGTCTCGGATATAATGTATATAATGTGCCGGCTGGACAGTACATGATTGGTGCAGACGGTAAGCTCAACCCGAACGCTACACTCGGTAACGTGGTGACACGCGGTGGACAGCAGTACTACCTCACCCCTGACGATTGGGAAGACGAGATTTACAACAACGCACTTCGTCAGGAATACACCGTTTCCGCAACCGGTAGCACCGACAAGAGCAACTACTACGCTTCATTCAACTACCTCGACAACGAGGGTATCGCCGCTGCTTCTGACTACAAGCGTCTCACCTCACGACTGAAGGCTGACTATCAGATCAAGTCGTGGTTGAACGTGGAAATGAACGCCGCTTACTCTCACTACAACCAGAATGCGCTCGGCAACGACGGTAGCTCAGGCTCATCCGGCAACGCCTTCGCGTTCTCCAACATCGCGCCGATTTACCCGATGTACATCCGCGACGCCAACGGAAACAAAATCTACGATCCCACTTCACGCATGATCCGCTACGACTATGGTGACGGTACGGTCACTTCATTCCGTCCTTACCTCAGCCAGTCCAACCCGGTTTCTGCCAACAAGCTGGACATCAACAACACAGAGGGAAACACCTTCAACGGTACTGGAACCATCAAACTCTCCCTGCCGCTCGGATTCACTGTTTATTCCATCAACAACGTGTATCTCGACGAATACAGAGGCACAGAGACCACCAACCCGTTCTTCGGCCAGTACTCCGACCTCAAGGGACAGGCATACAAGAGCCACGGACGTACTTGGAGCGTGAACTACCAGCAGCGTGTGAACTGGAACCACTCGTTCGGTCTGAACAACTTCGACGTGATGGTCGGACATGAGTACTACAACACCTACGGCTACGGACTGAGCGCATACAAGAACAACCAGTTCTCAGTGTTCAACACAGAGTTGAACGGTGCTGTTGTCATGGGTTCAGCAAACTCCAGCAAGTCACGCTACAACACCGAGTCCTGGCTCGGACGTATCATGTACGACTACGACACCCGCTACTTCGGATCTTTCTCACTCCTGCGCCAGGGTTCATCCCGCTTCGACCCGTCTGACCGCTGGGGTACCTTCTGGTCAATCGGTGCCGGATGGCTCATCAACAAGGAGAAGTGGTTCAACGCCAAGTGGGTTGACGAACTCAAGCTTAAGATGAGCTACGGTGAGAACGGTAACGACTACATCGGCTCTTACCAGTACATCAAGACTTTCACCATCGTGAACTCCAACGACAACGTGGCTATCGTTCCTGCAGACCACGGAAACAAGAAGATTTCCTGGGAGAAGAACGGTAAGTTCAACATAGGTATTGACTTCAGCTTCTGGAACGGACGCCTCAGCGGTACGGTGGAATACTACAACAACACCACAAAGGACATGCTCTCTTGGGTACCGTTCCCTGTCACTTACGGATGGAGCGGCCAGTACGACAACGTGGGTAACATGAAGAACAACGGTATCGAGTTCGACATCAAGGGTGACATCATCCGCCAACGTGACTTCACTTGGACTGCATACCTCAACTTCACCACCAACCACAACGAGATCACCAAGCTGGCTGAGCAGCGCAAGTCATGGTACGACGAAATCCAGCGTTACGGATACTCTTCCGGCAACTACTTCTACACAGAAGGAAAGTCACGCTACTCTTACTGGACCAAGAAATATGCCGGTGTGGACCCCAAGACCGGTGAGACCCTCTTCCTGATGAACGTCTACGAGAAGGACGAGAACGACAACGACATTTACTACGACAAGAAGGGCAACAAGATTGAGAACCCCGACACATACAAAGATGAGAAACACCGCAAGATTGTGGGCACTACCACAACCACAACCTACAACGACGGTGACTACTACATCTGCGGCGACATGCTGCCTGACGTATACGGTGGATTCGGTACAGCTGTAAAATGGAAGGGAATCGACTTCTCCGTTGACTTCCAGTATCAGCTTGGCGGAAAGGTGTACGACGGCACATACGCCGGACTCATGAACGCCAGCGCTGGTCACGCTCTCCACAAGGACATCCTCAAGGCATGGACTGAGCAGAACACAGGAAGCAATGTTCCACGTTTCCAGGTAGAAGACTCTTACATGGCAGCCGGATCAGACCGCTGGCTCACCAGCGCTTCTTACCTCTCACTGGCCAACATCACCCTCGGCTACTCTTTCCCGAAGAGCGTACTTCGCGCCATCGGTCTTGAAGGACTCAGAATCTACGGTGTGGCTGACAACGTATGGCTTTGGTCGAAGCGTCAGGGTCTTGACCCGCGCCAGAGCATCACAGGTAGCGTAACCAACACTTACTACAAGCCCATCCGCACTATCTCTGGAGGTATTACTGTTACATTCTAATATAAAACGTTACATAAAAAAATATAGACGTATGAAATTCATCAATAAAATATTAGTATTCACGGCACTTGGCATGGGAGCCACCATGCTGACCGGCTGTCTGGACGAGACTGAACCCGAGTCAGCTACCGTCACAGAGAAGCAGGTGCAGGAATCTACCCTCGCCACAGAGGCTGCCGTTCTGGCCATGCCGGCCTATTTCAACCACTATGATGATGCCATCGTGAACCGTGGATGGCACTATCCCTTCGGATACGGTGCTAACATGTACATCCGAGACCTCATGACCGGAGATATGGGACACGACAAGACCAACTATGCATCACACTTCTACTACTGGGCACAGAACAAGTACCAGGGTGACGGATATGTGTTCTGCCAGTACGTGTTCAACTACTACTACGGATTCGTGCTCACCATCAACACAGCAATCGGGGCAGTGAACCCGGAAAACGCAACAGACCAGCAGCTGGGATGGCTCGGCGCTGCCTACGCCTTCCGTGCGCTCGCTTACCTCGACCTGGCTCGTACCTATGAGTTCCTGCCGAACGACAAGTTCCCTGACGGCAAGAACAAGGACGGAAACGTAGTGACCAACCTCACCGTGCCAATCGTAACCGAGAGCATGGCTGTGGAAGAGACGATGAACAACCCGCGTGCAAAGCGTGAGGATATGTTCAACTTCATCCTCTCTGACCTCGACAACGCAGAGAAATATATCGTCAACCTCCACAACTACGCAAACAACACCCTGCCTGACATTGCATGTGTATATGGTCTGAAGGCCCGTCTGTACATGTGGGTGGAGGACTATGCCAACGCGCAGAAGTACGCTCGCTTGGCCATCGACAACGCTCGCGTACAGCCGATGACTGAGGATGACTGCCTCGATCCCACCACAGGTTTCAACACCATCAGCAAGTGGATGTGGGGTTCTCAGCAGACCAAGGAGGACGACACCGTTTCTTCTGGTATCATCAACTGGACTTCCTGGCTGTCCAACCAGACCACATTCGGCTACACCGGTTTCGCAGAGGCTAACATGCCTTACAACGTTATCGACCAGCGTATGTATGACCGTATCAGCAACACCGACTTCCGTAAGCTCGAGTTCCTCGCACCAGCTGAGTCACCGCTCAGAGAGAAGAACCGTCTGATCCCTGGAACAGAGGATATGATCAACGAGAACATGACACAACTCGCTTCGCTGAAGTTCCGCCCGAATGCAGGAAACTACAAAGAATACAGCACAGGTGCCGCATCTGCATACCCTGTGATGCGCGTGGAGGAGATGTACTTCATCGAGGCTGAGGCAGCCGCTCACCAGAACGCAGAGCAGGGCAAGCAGCTCTGCATCGACTTCATGAAGAACTACCGCGACCCGAACTACAACATCGGACAGGCAGCAGACTTGATTGACGAGATCGTGTTCCAGAAGCGAGTGGAGCTCTGGGGCGAAGGACAGACCTTCTTCGACATCAAGCGCCTGAACATGTCAGTAACCCGCGGATATCCAGGAACCAACTTCTACAGCACCACAAGGCTCAACACCAATGGACGTCCGGCATGGATGAACTTCGTGCTCATCCGCAGCGAGGAGAACGTGAACAAGGCCGTCGTGGGATGGAACAACCCCGACCCGTCAGACCTCTACACACCTTGGACTGAGTAATCAAATGCATTAAGGGGAATTCCATTGCCCCCGATGGCGATGGAATCCCCATCATAAACAAACTAATTAATAAACCACAGAATATGAAAAAATATTTCAATTACAGTCTGATGCTGATGCTTGTAGGCCTGCTCTTCGCATCCTGTGCGGATGAATACAAGAGCTACACACCTGCAAAGATTGACACCGACCAGGTGTATTTCAGCAAAGATCTCAGCCATGACTTCGACCTCGAAGACTTCGACGTCAAAGAGATCACCATACCTGTATCACGCCAGAAGACAGACAATGAGCTTACCGTTCAGCTGGGACTCATTGACACTCAGGACACCGTCTTCACCCTGAAGACCAAGACCGTCACATTCCCGGCTGGCGCAGCCACTGCCAACGCAGTCGTCACTTTCGACGCCAGCAAATGGGACTACGACGAGTTCAAAACAGGATCCATCTATATCGTTGACGATGTGATCGAGCCGGAAGAGCTCGTGCTGCCTGAAGACTCAACTGCAACCGACTCCACAAAAACTGAGAATGGTGCAGCAAGAAGAAAGGCCCAGGAGCAGACGAACACGCCTAACCCTCAGTACACCACCCAGTGGGGTGACCACTCCTTCTACTTCATCGTTGGTGTGCCTGCACCGTTCGAGGCTGTAGGTATCGGTACATTCACAGATGCATTCTGGGAAGAGGGAACTTGCGACGTGCAAATCCTGCGCAACACCGTTAACCCGAACATCTACCGCATCGTTGACCCTTACGGAAGCTTCGGACAGTCATACTACGACGACAACCGTACAATGAACCTCGACATCGAGATCCTCAAGCCGGGCGACAAACTCGGTGATGTTGAGATCACACAGGAAGACCTCATTTTCTACTCAATCTTCAACATAGGATATTTCCACAGCTCATACAGTCAATATATCAACCTGATACACCCATATTACTTCGGTGGCGATGAGTCTACTTTCCTCTTCAACAAAGTCGTGGCATACCAGGAAGACGGAACACCCGGAGAAATCAACATCGCTCCCTACTACTACATGAACGGTGTCGGAGGATGGAACCACACATCTGACATGGGTACCATGAAAGTGGTATTCCCGGGCTACGAACCTAAGGACTACGCTCTAGAAATCACATACAAAGGAATCTTCAACGACACGAATGAAGTTCCGTTCGCCGTGGTTGCAGCAACTCTGGGTGAGGACGTAGAAACAGTCAAGGCTGTGGTGATTGAGGCAGACGCTGATCCGGATGCCGTAGCCGACGCCATCGAGGCCGGAGAACTTGAGGCTACGGACATCGACACCAGCAATCTCGATTTCATACAGGTTCCCATCGCTGAAGACCTGACAGGAAAACTTCAAGTGGTACTCGTAGTTATCGACGCTGACGGAAAGGCTCAGACTGTGGCTTCTGCCAACTTCGAGTACTTCGGAAAAGGTGATGCCAACCCTTGGGTTTCACTTGGTAAGGGTCTCTATACCGACAACTTCTTCGGACCGCTGTTCACTAGAGCAGGAGAGCCTATCGGACCATACGAAGTGGAGGTACAGGAAAATCAGAACGAACCGGGACTCTACAGACTGGTTGACCCCTACTCAGCAGATAATTTCACACTTACAACAGCAGAAGACTCCTACACAAACACAACCATTGAAATCGACGCGACAGACCCGGAAGGCGTGATTATTTATCCTCAGTTCACGGGAGCCGATTATGGCTACGGAGCAATTTCCATAGCATCTGCCGGAGGTGGTTATGCAGCCAATTACGACCTCGAGACGCTGAAAGAATATGGATATCTTGGCACACTCAGTGAGGGTGTGATCACTCTGCCGAATAAGACCTACACCTATCAGGAAAATGAAGAGTCTGAACCGATTGAGGTTCCTTATCAAGGATTTGTGTTCATGGGTTCATCTACATATCATACAGGTGTAGAAGACGGATTCAAGCTGGTGCTCCCATCTGCAGTCACAACAGAGGCACGCAAACGCGCACAGGCCATCATGAGCTGGACTGACCTCGTGAACAGCTTCGAGCACAAGAAAGTGACGAAAAAACAGATGTGCATTTTCACAAAGGCGCAGATAGTACGTACAAGCAGGTAACAGACCATTTACATTAATGCATATAGGGGGTGTATCGTCTTTTCTGACGGTACACCTCTTTAAATCTTTCTAATAAAGATGAGAAAAAACCTATTATTAGCTTTATTACTGGCCTTCGCTGCGGACTGCATGGCCGTGCCCGCCTACCCCGCCAAATCGAAAATGAGGAAGAAGGACGGAACCACCGTTGAGCTCACGCTCCGCGGCGACGAGCATTTCGCCTTCTACAGCAGCAATGACGGACAGTACTACGTGAAACGCGACAAGAAATTTTTCGACATCACTGCTGAGCAGATAGCTGAGCAATGGACAGCCCGCAAGCAGACCCACGAGCAACAGGAGAAGTCGTCGCGACGTAAAATTAAGAGACTGCCCGAGGTGCGCGAGTACAAAGGGAAGAAGAAGGGCGTGGTCATCCTCATTGAGTTCGACGAACCGAAATTCTCTGTCTCTAACCCGGCCGCCCTCTACAAGCAGGTGTTCAACCAGAAAGGCTACAAGGGCAACGAAATGACGGGGTCTGTGCGCGACTACTTCCTCGAGCAGAGTTACGGACAGCTCGACATTGAATTCGACGTGGCCGGTCCGTTCAAGGCTGAGAAGTCCATGTCGTACTACGGCGCCCCCAACGGCAGCAACAACGACACCCGCCCTTGGGAAATCGTGATTGAAGGATGTAAGGCTGCTGACAAGGAACTCAATTTCGCCGACTACGACTGGGACGGCGACGGCGAAGTGGACCAAGTGTTCGTCATCTACGCAGGATACGGACAGAACTACGGCGCGTCGGAATACACCATCTGGCCCCATGAGTACTTCCTCGGAGCCAGGGCCCTTCAGTTCAAGCTCGACGGCACACTCATCAACACATACGCCTGCAGCTGTGAGCTCTATGGAAAAGAAGGAACGCAGCTCGACGGCATCGGAGCCGCCTGCCATGAGTTCAGCCACTGCCTCGGACTGCCCGACATGTACAACACCTCTGCCGGCACAGCCAACGGCATGATGGACTGGGACGTGATGTGCCAGGGCAGCTACAACAACTACGGACGGACCCCTGCCGGATTCACGGCCTACGAGCGGATGTACAGCGGATGGCTCACGCCCGTGGAGCTCAAGGAAAGAACGTCGGTGACGGGCATGAAGCCACTCGCCACCACGCCTGAGGCATACATCCTCTACAACGACAACCACCCCGACGAGTTCTACATGCTCGAGAACCGGCAGCCCGTGGGATTCGACGCCGGACTCAGCGGACACGGACTCATCATCACACATATCGACTACGACCACGACATCTGGGCCAGCAACGACGTCAACTCCAACAGTGCACACCAGCGGTGCGCCGTCGTGCCGGCAGACAACCAGTCCCAGCTCACCGAGGCTTCATTGGCCGCCGACCCATTCCCTGGGACAAAGGGGGTGACACAGTTCAGCCGCTTCACCACGCCCGCCATGACCCTCTTCAACGCGGACGCGGACGGCAACAAATACCTCAAGAAGCCGATTGACAGCATCACGGAGGACGGACAGCTCATCTCATTCGTGGCCTGCAGGCCTGAACTAGGAAAACCAGCGTTCACCGACAGCAAGACGGCGGGCGACTACAGCTGGACCGTCAAATGGGACGCAGTGGCCGACGCCGTGGGCTATGAGCTGGAACTGACGGAGCAGCCGGTGGCCAGACACGACGTCGAGACATGCCGGATACTCGAAGAGGACTTCTCCGGATTCTACTCCAAGTCGAACGGACTGAGCGACGTGTCCTCCAAAATCGCCACCTACATCACAAACAGCAAAGGATGGGCGGGAAGCAAACTGTTCACCTCGCCCAACCTGTTGCGTATCGGAACAAGCACGGCTACGGGATATATCAACAGCCCGACTTTCGACTTGCCTACAAGCGGAGAAATCACCGTCGTCATCGGTGTGGAACCCTTCGACGCCAACACCAAGGCTGAAGGGAGTGTCAGATTTATCACAAACTCAGGAACCACGGCTGAAGCATTCAGTTTCGAGAAAGCGGGAAAGCAAGTCTTCCACTTCAATTCACGCGACACCCGATTCCGCGTCGGAGTCTCACCTGTAGCACGTATCTACCTCAACTACCTCGCCATCTACGAAGGCACCTTCACGGAGGAGGAGCTGGGCATCGAAACTTCCGAGCCTACAGAGGCGAAGAGCCGAATCGGCAGACGCAAGGCGATGGAGACCCTCACCTACTCCACTTCTGACTCGCAGTACACCTTCAACGGACTGACTCCGGGCAGCACCTACTTCTGCCGCATCCGGACCGTAGGAGAGGTGAACACATCGCTGTGGAGCGAGGAAATCAGCTTCATTCCTGAAGGCGAGCTCATCACCGGCGACGTGAACTGCGACGGAAACGTGGATATCTCCGACATCGTTGCCATCATCAACTGCATCGCCGGAACGGCCTCCTACTCCCGCGCTGACGTCAACGACGACAAGAACGTCGACATCTCCGACATCGTGGCGGTCATCAATATCATTGCAAACCAATAATTAAAAGACTGGTCGGACTGGTCAGACTAGTCAGACTGGTCAGACAAGTCGGACAAGTCGGACTGGTCAGACTGGTCAGACTGGTCGGACTGGTCGGACAAGTCAGACAAGTCGGACTGGTCTGACCTGTCAGACTATAATAATAATCTAAAAAAAAACACTATGCAAACAACTTTTCTTCAGAACAATGGCGGATACCGGAAACTTAGAGTATATAAGGTAGCTGAAATCATTTACGATATAACTTTCTATTTCACTCAGAATTACCTTAACCATGGTGACAGAACAATAGACCAGATGCTGCAGTCAGCACGTTCCGGTAAACAAAACATTGCTGAAGGAAGTAAAGCATCTACAACATCCCGAGAAACAGAGATAAAACTCACAAACGTGGCAAAAGCAAGCCTGGAAGAACTTCTCATTGACTACGAAGATTATCTAAGAACAAGACAACTCACTCAATGGGACACAAACCATCCTCGATATGCTCCAATGAGAGAATATGCAAAAGGCAATCGCATTGAAAACGAATATAACAAGCTTCTCCAAAAACTTGATGACGAAGAAATCGCAAATCTTTGCATTACACTTATCAACCAAGCTACATATATGCTTAGAAAATTGATTGAAAAACAGCAGCAACAATTTCTACAAAATGGAGGCATACGAGAACAAATGACAAAAGCAAGAGTCGAGTATAGAAAGAATCAGACGGGTCAGACGGGTCAGACAAGTCGGACAAGTCAGACAAGTCAGACGGGTCGGACTGGTCAGACTGGTCGGACAAGTCAGACAAGTCCGACAAATCCCAACTAAAAAAATCACTCAAAAAAGCTGAAAACTGAAAAACATTTGCTATCTTTGCCCCATGTTTGAGCAAGAAATCAAAAAATACGAGCAGCTGAGAGCCGAGCACCGGGAAAAGGTGAGCGGAAGAATGGGTGCAAAAGAATGGATGGAATACAATGAGATTCTCTTCTCCGCCCATTCCTGCGCCATAGAAGGCAACTCCTTTACCGTGGACGACACCCGCATCCTCCGGGAACAGGGAATGGCCATGATCCCCGTAGGACGCTCCCTGCTGGAATGTACGGAGATGGCAGACCATTTCCGGGCCTTTGATTTCATGATATCACATCTCTCCGCCCCCTTCGACGAGCAGCTGCTGAAGGAAGTGAACCGCCTCGTGACGGAGCACACCCTGTCCTACCGCGCACCGGGATGCACACCCGGAGCATACACCCAGGAGGACATGGCAGCAGGCGACACCATATTCGGAAACCATGAACAACTCATCGCACGCATACCCTCGCTGATGGAATCCACCGACAAAGCCAGCAATTCCGGCACCCATCCACTCATCGTAGCGGCAAAATTCCATGGATACTTCGAGTATCTGCACCCCTTCCGCGACGGTAACGGACGGACAGGACGACTCCTCTCCAACTTCCTGCTGCTAAGAGCCGGACATCCGCTGATCATCATCAGACGGGAAGACCGCGACACCTACATCACTGCGCTCAAACAAATCAAAAAGGAAGGAACCGACGAGTTCCTCATCGATTTCTTTATCAACACCGCCATCAGCCGACTAGAAAACGAACTGGCTGAGAAGAAAAAAAATTCCATTCCACTGCTATTCTTCTGACAACTTCGCTGCAACAGTTCCTAGTTTCTAAACAAATGATTTTCGGACATACAGAAATTTTCGAACTTTTCAAATGAGCAGTGCCAAGCTTGCTTAGGCAATGCCATGAAAAGGAGAAAATCAGCAAAGCTAAAGTAAGTCCCTACAGACTGATGTTTTCAAAGGAATCTTCAGAACATCAAACTGAACACCCTATTTCTTTAGGAACTCTTTCTACATCCTATTTGTTAATTAAAGTTAACAAACCAAATAAAACAATCAAATAGTTTGTCAACTATAATTATAGTTGCTATATTTGCAGCATAATTTCATTTATCGCTAAAAAAGACGGACATTGCTCCGTCAGAAAGACCACAAATTATGAGCAACAAAGACTACAAGGAACTGACCCCGGCAGAACTCGCCGTCATGCGCATTCTCTGGGACAAGAAACAAGCACTCGCACGCGACGTGCTCAACGAAATGCCGGAACCCAAGCCGGCTTACAACACGGTGTCGACTGTCATTCGGGTGCTGGAAAAGAAAGGATTCGTAGGACACAAAGCCTACGGAACGACCTACGAGTACTTCCCCCTCGTACCCAAGCGTGAATACACGTCCAACTTCCTGCAGAGCATGATGCACAACCTCTTCGGCGGGTCCAAAGCCGCTTTCATGTCGTTCTTCGCCGAGGAAGAGTCCATGACGCAGGAGGAAATCTCCGAGCTGGAGCAGCTTATGCAGAAAGTGGAGGAAAGAAAGAAAGTGAATAGTGAACAGTGAACAGTGTGGTTACCAAAGCACTCTGTTTTTTTTAAGTTACAAGACGCCCCACGGGGCGTCTCTACTCAACTTTAAACTAAAAAAGAATGTTGACATACGAACTGAAAGCCGCAGTGATCTTAGTGGTGTTTTTCGCGCTTTATGCCCTGTTGATGCGACGTGACACCCACTTTCATCTGCGCAGGATGGCATTGCTGGCATCCCTCATCCTATCCGCAGTGCTGCCACTCTGCCACATCGAATGGCACGTGGAGGAGATTATATCTCCCGATGCAGCCGGCAACCTGCCCTCTGTATTGGACGATGCAGCCGGCCAGCCTGACACGGTCAGCATCTGGGCTCATTACGCCACCATCGCCGGCATGGTCCTCCTCTTTCTGGGCATGGCTGTGATGGCAGTCCGTTCCATCAAAGAGCTGGTCAGCCTGCAACGGATTATCCGTCGGCATCGCTCCCACAAAACATCCGACGGCGCCACCATCGTCGTGAGCAACTCCCCCACCCGACCGTTCTCCTATCTGAACTACATCGTGATGTCGGAAGCGGATTTCGAACGCAACCACGACGCACTCATCATGCACGAGCAGGCACACATCCGTCATCACCACACTATCGACCTCTTCCTCATGAACCTCCTGCTCACACTCCAATGGTTCAACCCCGTGGCATGGAAACTGCGCAAAGAGCTGACGATGGTACATGAATACGAGGCGGATGAGGACGTGCTCAACGCAGGAATAAACTCCACGGACTACATACAACTGCTCATCAGCAAGGCCACGGGCAGAGGCCGATTCTCTTTGGCCAACACGCTCAGTGAGAAGCGTATGCTCAGGCAGCGGGTAGAGATGCTGGCACGCAAACGTACCACAAAATGGGCGAAACTCAAGACACTGTCACTGTTGCCGGTCATCGCACTCAGCTTGGGAATGTCGGCGAAGGTAGTGAAAGACTATACCTACCTGGAGCAGCCAACCGCACTTCAGAGTCAAAACGGACAGGAGAAGAACAAACGCACACAGCAGAAAGACCGGCAGACCGCCCCTGCAGGCAAAGCCGGAGAACATACGGCGGACAACACGAAGAAAACCCATACGGCGGACGACGACTCCGTGGAATACAAGGTGAACGGCATACAATTGGCAAAACCGGACGTTGACAACATCAACCCGGACAAGATCAAGCAGGTCACCATCATCAAAAGTCCTACAAGCAATAATGATAATAGTACTGACAAACCACTGAAACATAGGGTGTATGTGGACATTAACGACACCATCATTAAAAAGGTGGACGACAACACCTACATCATGTTCGACAGCCAGGAAGACTACGACGAGTTCCGGCAACAAAGCGACGACATCTCAATCGAAGTCGAGCGTGCACGAAGTGAGGCTGAGGCAGCACAACAAGAAGCACGAAAAAAAGCCGGTGAGGCACGAAGCAATGTGAACGAAGCCCGCGCAAAACGTCACAGAGACGCGGAAAGGGTGCAAGAGCATGCAGAGAAAATGCGTGAAGGCGCATTGATTGAAGCCGACAAGGCACGAAAATACAAAGACCAGGCACATCAGCTGAAAACACAAATGAAAAAGGACAGGGAAGCCATCGAGCAGCAGGCCAAGGAAGCAAGAATCGCATCAGAAACAGCTAAGCGCAAAGCACAAGTAGAAGCAATGGAGGCACGGAAAAAAGCCATCACCGAGCGTGAAAGGGCAAGAAGAATGAAGGACATAAAAGAAAAAAGCCAAAAGCAATATGACTCAACGCTGCACTCTTTCAACCATCAGACCCCCGACAGCACCTTTATGCTCACCGTGGAAGGTGACGGAACTATCACTAACATTACTGCCTACCAGACGGACACCACCAGCAACGAAACCAACCTCATGCTCATCTGCAAGAAAGAAGGGCAAGACCTCATCGTTATCTACAAAAGAATTTAGTTGTAGAGATGCCCCGTGGGGCGTCTTGTAACTTAAAAACCACTAACAATCAGACAATTCCATTGTCTGACCAGCCATAACTATGCCTAAAAAATGAACAAGAAACTGATTACCGCCATCATCTGCCTGCTTGCAGCCACCTTCTGTCACGCACAGGACAACACAACCAACCCCGACTCCATAGCCACTGAATCCGACTCCCTGCGATGGGAGAAGATGCTGGATGGCGTGACAGTGAAGGCACAACGCCAACTCATCAAGACAGAAATCGACCGCATTGGCTACGACGTGCAGGCCGACGAGGAGTCGAAGACCGACAACATCCTGGAGATGCTGAAAAAAGTGCCGTTCGTCAGCGTTGACGCACAGGAGAACATACGTGTGAAAGGCAACAGCCAGTACAAAATCTACCGAAACGGCCACTACGACCCCAACCTCAGCAAGAACGCCAAGGAGCTCTTCCGGTCCATGCCGGCTTCCATGGTCAAACGCATCGAGGTCATCACCGACCCTGGAGCCAAGGAAGACGCGGAAGGAGTCAATGCCATCCTCAACATCGTGATGATGGAAAACCAGGCCATCAAAGGACTTACAGGGACTGTCAGCACGAGGGCAACCACGAAAGGGAGCGGAAACATCAACGCCAGCCTCACCACACAGATTGGGAAAGTCATCACGTCCGTGGATTACGGCGCACAGAGAATGTCTGAGAGTGTCACGAAACACGAAGACATGTTCGAACAAAAATTCATCGACTCCGGCAACACGATCCGCTCCGAAGTGGAAGGGAGCAATCCCGGCTACTTCCATTTCGCCGACATCAGCGCCAGCTACGACATCGACTCGCTCAACCTCCTTTCGGCTTCGTTCGGAGGATATTTCTACGATATGGATGTCAAGGGAAGCAACACGTGCGTCAACACTGACCCTGACGGCAATTCCATATACAGCTACGGACGGACCTACAACTTGCCGTCGTATGCCCACCAGTCGTGGAACGGCAGGGCTGACTATGAGC
>FLNV01000244.1_pt1 | contig 20781 bp, 19 predicted proteins | sample 1140351 | NCBI WGS metagenome assembly FLNV01 (sample SAMEA3878207, study PRJEB12797) | bioreactor metagenome | biome: Moose rumen | place: Sweden | collected 2011-10 | reverse complement strand
GTGCTATCTCAGACACGCTCTTACCATGCTGATGCAGGGCTAACGCTGCTTCCCTTAATGCTTCTTCTTTTGCCATAATACTACATATTAAGTTTATGGCTGAAATGTACAAAAAAATCAAAGAACGATGCCTATTGGAGGCTGGAAAATTGTCAAGGACTCATATAAAAAAAATTAATTGTTTAATAAATGTCAACATGAATGCCATAAATCAAACATCAAGAATAACACATAAGTGTCAACGATGTCCTGATACAAAGTGTCAACGATGTCCTGATACAAAAGTGTCAACGATGTCCTGATACACGGCAATTAATGATTATAGTTTATAGTTTAAAGTTTAATGTTTAATGATTATAGTTTATAGTTTATAGTTTAAAGTTTAAAGTTTAATGTTTAATGATTATAGTTTATAGTTTAAAGTTTATAGTTGAAAGTTTAATGTTTAATGTTTAATGTTTAATGTTTAATGTTTAATGAACTGTGGAGAGAGCAGAAATTGATTTCTATCATCAAAATTGCTAAAAACCAAAGACAACGGTTCATCCCGAACCGTTGCCTTCCTATTTTTAACCTAAACCTTAACTATGAAAAATCTAATTTTTCGTTTGCAAAGATGGTAATAAAGTTTTTAATAACAAAATTTTAAGGAGACTTTTTTTAAAAAAAATGCATTTTTTTCGAAAAAAGGGCAAAATTACACTTATAACGAATGAAAAGTAAGATGAGTTTTGCATTTTTTATGTAAATTTGCAGAAACAACGAAACTCCATGCTGAAAGAAAAAGAAAAGGAATTCATACAAGCGCACAGGAATGACGATGTACGCGAGCTGATGCTTCAAGGCTCGAAAGACCCGGAAATCGGCCTGCGGAGAATGGCCGTCCAGATCAGTGGATGGCAAGCGGCATCAAAGAAACTACCCACATGGGCACGTACCGACGGCATCGTCTATCCTGAGCATCTTTCGATGGAACAGTGCTCGTCGGAGGCAACAGGCAGATACAAAGGCAGGGTGATGATGCGCAGGCTCCTTGCGCAGAACTACAATAAGGAAAAAGACTGTCCACTGGCTGGTCCGCCGTTCAAATTCGCCGACCTCACCGGTGGCTTCGGCGTAGATGCAGCCATGATATCTGAGGGGTTGAAAGAGACACAGACCACCTTTGTGGAACGGAATCCGGACCTCTGCGAGCTGGCACGGCATAATCTGCCATTGTTGGGAGTGAGGCATCTGGAGGTGGAGTGCGGTGAAAGCGAGGCTGTACTCGAGCGACTGTCCTTTCAGGACGCCATATTCCTCGACCCGGCCCGCCGCGACACACACGGCCGTAAGACCGTAGCGATTGAGGATTGTACTCCCGACCTCACACGTCTGAACCGTCAGCTTTTGGACAAGGCGCGGGTGGTGATGGCGAAACTCTCGCCCATGCTCGACCTCAGCCTGGCTGTCCGGAGTCTGAAAGGCGTGGAAGAGGTACACGTGGTGGGCGTGAACGGAGAATGTAAGGAACTGCTGCTTGTGATGAGCGCTGCTGCAATGGAAGAGGGCAGGCGGGTGAGCGTGAGTTGTGTGAACTTGAAAGGAGAGGATCAGGAGGAATTCCATTATTTTCTCGACGAGGAGGATTCGCAGCCCAGCGAACATGCATATACAAAAGAAGTGGGAGCCTACCTATACGAGCCCAATGCCTGCATCATGAAAGCCGGGTGTTTCAAAACCCTTGGTGCTTACTACGGACTGCAGATGCTGGGCACCAACAGCCATCTCTACACTTCACAGGACATGACCACAGACGGCTTCCCAGGGCGTATCTTCGAAGTGCAGGAAGTATTGCCCTTCAACAAGAACAATGCCAAACGCCTGCATAATGCCATCAACCAGGCCAACATCACAGCCCGGAACTTTCCGCTCTCCGTCGCAGAACTACGCAAGCGGCTAAAAATAAAAGAAGGCGGCAACGACTACCTCTTCGCCACCACCCTCCCCGACTCATCTCTTGTGCTTATCCTTTGTACGAAACCAACTATTTAGACAGAGAAGCCTACTAAAAGATTCTCCATTCAGAAACACCAAGCAATCAATCATTTTATATATAACTTTTCTAAATATAAACAGGATTACACCATTCACAGATGAAAAAAACACTTCTATGCATATTATTCCTCATATCTCTATCATGCATTATCCAATCATGCACAAATAGTTCAAGATATGAAAAAGATTTTTTTGGAGAAATGGACAGCTTGTTGGAATCAAATCCTGATTCAGCCTATGCACTTCTGACAAAAATCCAGGAGAAAGTCGACTCCTTAGATGACACGGGACTCTCCGCACGACAGTTGATGTATAAAGCCTCAGCCCAAAACAAACTTTACTTGAAGATGCCCTCCGACACAATATTTCAGTCAGTCGTTGACTATTATGCCAAATACGGAACAGCAAACGACCGGATGAAGTCGCTCTATCTTATGGGGTGTATTTACCGAGACAAGGGAGAAGCTCCCCTAGCTATGAAATATTATCAAGAAGCATTAGATATGGGTGATACATCTGATGAAACAGACCTGCTTACACTTCTCAGCATATACGGACAAATGGCCGATTTGTCCAATCAACAAAATCTGCCAGATGAAGAAATTCATCATCTAAACCAATATATTCAGATTGCAGAAAAGCTCGGGAACAAATATGAAATAATTCATGGTAAAGAACTTAAGATCCGAGTTCACTACCTCAAAGACGAAATGGAAGATGTAATAAGAATCACAAAGGAATGCCACCAACAGTACTTGGAAAACGGTATGACACAAGCAGCCGCCAAATCATTGCCAACTGCAATCCAAATCTTCATCAACAATGGTTATTACTCTAAAGCCCATGAACTAATGGAAGAATTCGAGAATAATTCCGGACTATTTAACAATAAAGGAGAGATTGTTCATTGGGGAAAGCAATATTATTATACTAAAGGTTTATATTTTCTCGGAGTAGAAAAGTTGGACTCTGCCGAGTTTTATTTCAGAAAAATAGGACAAGGCGAATTATCCCAAGAATCCTATCGAGGCTTGCTGAACGTTTACGAACGTTTAAATGCCCCCGACTCTATTCATAAATATCTTGCTTTATATGAGAAGGCAATGGTTGACAAGTACAAAAAAACCAATGGCATCTACACATCACATATTTCCTCACTCTACAATTACAAGCGAAATGAAAAAATTGCCGAAAGAAGAAAAGATGAATTGTCGAGGAGCAGAAACATCATTATAATTCTACTATCTTTCGTATTCATGATATCAGTAAGTTTCTTGTGGTACAAACGCTATCAGCGAAAAAGGAGAATAGAAGAACATAACAAACTAATCATTCTGTTAGATAAATCCAACAAGGAACTAACATTGGCAAAATCAAAATTTTCTGAATTTGAAAAAGATAAATCAAATGAAATAAATGAATACGAGAGAAGATTGTTAGAAATGGAAGAAAAATATGGCAAATGGATAAATGAAGGAAACATATCAATGACAGCACTTGAACATTTCAAAATAATGTTAAAACACTATAAAACAATTAACACATTGGGTGAATGGGAAGCTCTGACAAATGAAATCAAAAAAGATATGCCAGCCTTCCATTCCTTTATTACCGCCCAACACTCCCTGACAGACATGGAAAAGAAAATATGCATATTGTTCCGGGTCGGATTCAGAAATAAGGAAATCATGATTTTGCTTGGAGAAAACACGATGCAGAGTGTTACAAACTTAAAATCAAAAGCCAGAAAAAAATTGTTTCCGGGATCAAATGAGAGATTAGAGGTACTTCTGTCCAATATATAAATCGTTGTATTTTAGAGTAATACAGCATCGGTTTACTTTTGGTTTACTTTTTTTTTAATCATTATTTGGAGGTTTTATCATTAATTTTGTAATTTTGTCATAAACATATGAAAGACCTTTAAGGATAGGACGATTTATGATTCCACCATACAGGCATTTTCGCTATTTTTGTGTGATACTATTTATCAATCTTAAAACCTCTGCAAAAAATGAAAAAAATTATTCTTTTACTTTTAATCAGCATTTGCTTTATAGATTCATTTTCCAAAAGTTGGGATAATTTAGCGATTTCTACTGACACATTGATTTTGAAACCAAGGACAGACCCAACTAATCCAGACCCAACCATAAAAGGCGGCCATCGTTCGCCAATTCAATTTATTTCTGTTATTCAAACCGATTTGCAATTAGATTTTGGCATATCATATAGTGGATATACAGTTTCTCTGTATGACCCACTAAATTTCCTTGTATTCTCAAGCGAAGTAGATAATAATGGGTATATTATTCTATCTGATGACTTATCAGGCTATTATGAGATAAGATTGATGCTTAGCAATGGCATATTTGTAGGCATTATTGAAATGTAAAAGCTAAGTTATCTTGGGGCAAAGCATTAACAAAACAAACGTTGAAATTGTGTCCACAATTTTACTTAGACAAATCATTAATTGTAAATTCATCGAACGCACATTCACATACGAAAAAAGGCTGAAAAGAAATCTCTATTATATCCTTAATCATTTAAGTATATGATTCCAAGCAAATATAATTTCATTCTTCGCAATGATGAAAACGCAATCCTTTACAACGCATTCTCAGACGAAATGGTTGTAATGCACCTAGCCGTAATGGGAATACCCAAAAACGACAAATGTGCCAATGTTGACTGTACTAATGGCACATGTACAAATTCGCAATGTGCGAATAGCTCATGCACCAATGCAGGATGCATTAACTTAGGTTGTTGACCCATACTCCCATTAGCAAGAATAGCCTGTGGAAATTTCCCACAGGCTATCACTCAGACATCATCCAATAAAAAACAGTACCCTTAATCACATCTTCATGTTTCACCATTGGAAATACATTCTTCTGGCAATATTCACTATTGTGATTGCAACGGACGCAAAATCGCAATCCAACGGGCACACCATTACTCTGGTAGGCTTCGTGTCGAACATTCTGACACACAATCCAGTTACTGGTGCGAAAGTGGAGCTGATGACTGCTGACAGCATGGTCGTTGATTCCACCACATCCAGTTCATACAAAGTGAATGGACTTAAGGGAGGATTTATACTCAAACTGAAGAAGCCGGGAGAGTATATCATCCACTGCACCCATCCAGACTATGAAGAGAGCTACACGCCATTGCCCATTCAAAAAATAGGCAAACACCAGAACTTTATTCATGACAAGTTCTGTTATATGCAGAGGAAATATCCCCGTACGGCCATAGAAGAGGATAACCCCGTTGAGCTGGGCGAGGTGGTGGTGAAGGCAACAAAGGTGAAATTCTATACCGACAAGGACACACTGGTTTACAATGCCGATGCACTGAATCTATCTGAAGGCTCCATGCTTGACGACCTGATTCGCCAGTTGCCCGGCGCCGAGATGAATGACGAGGGGGAGATATTCGTGAACGGGCGGAAAGTGGAAGAGTTGCTGCTCAACGGCAGGGAGCTGATGGGCAACAACCGCAAGCTGATTCTCGACAATCTGCCTTCCTTTATGGTGAACAAAGTGAAAGTGTTTGAAAAGCACACCTTGCGCCAGCTTCTGGATGGAGACACCATCAGTCCGAAAAACCTGGCGATGGACATCAACCTGAAGAGGAAGTACGCAAAGGGATGGATCATGAATGTGGACGGGGGTTATGGATCCCATGAGCGTTTCCTCGCGCAACTGTTTGCCATGCGACTGACCGAAAACTCGCGTGTCTCACTCTATTCGAACATCAACAACATCAGCGACGAGCGGAAACCGGGAGAATCCTCTGAATGGACTCCATCCTTGGAGGGCAACGGAGTGAGAACCACCCGTTCTGCAGGGGTGGACTACGACGTGGAAGACGGAAGAGGCCGCTACAGGCTGATGGGAACCTTGGATGTGTCGAACAGCACCAGCGACGTCGCCTCGCGAACCACAAGCGAGCAATTCATCCATAGTGGCAACACCTATGGAAAGGCTTTCAGCAATAACCGGGAGCACGACACCCACCTGTCGCTGGAACAATACTACAGTCTCATGCGTCCTCGCCCCCTTCGTTTCGACATGGAACCCACATTCAATTATCACCATTTCAACAACAGGACAGAGGCAGCATCCACCACTTTCACGGAAGACCAGTTCGCACAGTGGGGAAAAGAATGGATGGACAGCATTTCATCCCCCACTGCAGGCAGTCTGATCAGGAACTATGCCGTCAACAGGCTCCGCAACCGGATTTACGAGAAAGGCGATGACTGGAATGCGGGATTGAGTCTGGTAAAGGTCATTACCCCAAACGACCAACGCCACCACATCTTTTTGAGCGCCAAGTTGCACTGGGAGGGAACAAAGAAGAAACAATTTGAGCATTACCAACTTGACTATATCCAGAAGGAAGGACAAGACTGGCACAACAAGCACAACATAAAATCCGACAGGGGCTACAATCATCTTTTCGGTGTTGTCGAGTCCTTCTCAGTCAATTCCACTTGGACCATCTCGTCAAGCTATGAGTATGCCATGAAAAGCCACAAGAGCAACCGTTCGCTCTTCCTGCTTCACAAACTGGACGGATGGGAGGGCGGCACGGTTCATCCACTTGGCGATCTGCCTTCCACAGACGAGCTGATGAGTGTCAGGGACTACGGCAACAGCTATTACTCAACCCAACGGGACTTCGTGCATCTACCGACTCTCCGGATTGAATATAACAGGATGACCGGAGAAAAGAAGACGAACAGGAACGGCCTGAGCCTACAGTTGCCTCTGAGGATAGAACGGAACGAACTGGACTACCGTCGTGCCTCAACGGACACCCTCTTCCACAGGAACCTTTCATTGCTTGAACCATCAATCAGTTTTACGAGCAATCGCGGAGCGAAGTTGTGGTTTTCCTCCCTTTACCGCTACACCATGACTGCTCCTGAGATGTCATACCTGGTGGATGTGCGCGACGACAGCGACCCGCTCAACATCATGCTCGGCAACCGTCACCTTCGCAACCGTCACAACCATCATTTCGAGGCAACCCTCCAACAGACACTCACAGGGCAGCGGATGTACAACGTCAAGACCCTACTCAACGCCTACAGAAACAGTCTGGCGTTGGGATATGACTATGACGAACAGACCGGCATCCGCACCTTCAGGCCGACAACCGTGAACGGCAATTATGACGCGGAAATCGCGGGAGGACTGACCATGCCGCTGGACTCTGCCAGACACTTCACGCTACAGGCCAACTCCACGCTCAAATACAGGAAAAGCGTCGACATGGTAAACCAGCTGAAAAGCAAAGTCGGAACTTTCAACACCGACCAGATGCTGAAAGTGGATTACACGCCGTCCAGCAATGTGAATGTGGGTCTGAAATGCGACTTCCACTTCCAGCATTCGGAAAGCAGGAGGGAAGACTTCGACGACATCAACATTTTCGACTTCGACTACGGACTGACAGCCAAACTGCAACTGCCATGGAACATCCAGCTGTCCACCGACCTGACGATGTACTCACGCAGGGGATACGCGGACAAGGCTGTCAACAAAGACGAGCTGGTTTGGAATGCCAGGGTGAAGAAGACTTTGCTGCACGGCAAGCTGACGCTTGTGGTCGACGGATTCGACATACTGGGAAACATCTCCAACGTGAAACACACGGTGAACGCCCAGGGACGGACAGAGACATGGACCAACGTTATCCCGCACTACGTCATGTTCCACGTAGTGTGCAGGCTCAACAAACAGCCAAAATAAAAACTGACTTTCACTGATCGGGAGCATGACAGAGGCAAAAGGAAGAACCTCAAAAAGGCAGCACAAAGATGGGAAGATTTCGATTCACACAACAATTCGACAAAATGGACTGCGGGCCGGCATGCATACGCATGGTAGCCATGCACTACGGGAAGACTTATTCCCTGTCTTCCATACGAAAGCTTTCCCATCTCTCCAGAGAAGGGGTCAGCATTGCCGGCATACGACATGCCATGGAGCAGATAGGACTGAAATCAAAAACCTACGAGATGGATCTGAACCAACTTTGCGAGATGTGTCCCCTCCCCGCCATCCTTCATTGGAATCAGAATCATTTCGTGGTGCTGTACGACATACGATGCAACAGGAAAGGGAACAAAAGAACATATAGGATTGCCGACCCGGCCTTCGGGAAAACGCGCATGACAGAAAAAGAGTTCCCCAACCACTGGCTGAACGGCGGAAGGGGAATTGTCGTGGCCATTGAGCCGACAGACGAATTTCACACACATGTACCAGAAAAAGAGCCCCGTCGGATGTCGGACTTTCTCAAGCGCTACGTATGGCCCTTCCGTAAGGATATGTCAAAACTGGCAGCCGGAGTACTGGTCAGTTCCTTGTTGTCGCTGGTTGCACCGTTCCTGACTCAAGCTGTTGTGGACGACGGCATCGGCCAGCGCAACATCGAGATGATAACGGCCTTGTTGCTGGCTCAGCTTGCCGTATTTCTCGGCTCGTTTGCCATGAACACATTCAGCAGCTGGATTACTCTCCATCTTGGGACAAAAATCAACATCAATGTCCTTCACGACTATCTGTCGAAACTGCTCAGACTTCCTATCATCTTTTTCGACACAAAAGGTGTGGGTGATTTCAGTCAAAGGATTGAGGACCACAACCGACTACGTGGATTTGCAACACAGGAAACAGTCGGGACCTTGTTCTCCTTGCTTTCAGGAATGGTGTTGCTGGTTGCGGTGGGATACTACAGCAAATCCATACTCGGCCTGTATATGCTCATCACCATTTTTGCCATCGGATGGATTTTCTGCTTCTGGAGCAAACGAAAGGCACTAGATTACGAATCATTCAGGGCATCTGCCAAGAACCGGGAAAAAATGTTTGAGCTGATTAGTGGAATAGTCGACGTGAAAGTCAACTCCTACTCAGCATACAAAGTGGCAGAATGGGAAGGTATCCAGCAGGAACTCTACCAGACCAACAAGCGGTCGCTGAAATTAGGACAAATCCAAGAGACGGGCTATGCGCTGATAGGCAGCCTACGCAATATTCTTATCACCTATCTGGTAGCAAGAGATGTGGTTGACGGCAGCCTCACCCTCGGAATGATGATGAGTATATCCGTCATCATCGGTCAGTTGAACGCCCCGATGTCCCAACTGATTGCTTTTTTACAGAAAGTGCAGGAAATCAAAGTCAGTCTGGAGCGCTCGGAGGAGGTACATTCGTGCGACGACGAGGATGAAGAATTCCTTGCAGACATACCAAACACAGCCCCTCAGGACTTTAGCCTGTCAGACATTTCGTTCAGCTATGCCGGCTCCATCGGGAAAAAGGCTCTAGACCATATAAATCTGGTTATCCCTGCAGGAAAAATGACGGCAATCGTGGGAGAGAGCGGGAGCGGAAAGACAACCCTGATGAAACTGCTGCTTAAATTCTACTCGCCAACGGAAGGAACCATCACACTTGGAGGTAAAGACATTGCACTCTTTAAAGCCGACTCCATTCGAAAGAACACGGGAATCGTGATGCAAGATAATTATATTTTTGGAGATACCATCCGGCAGAACATCATCCTTGGAGAACCCTACGATGAGTCACGACTGCGGAAAGCGGTGGAAATGGCGTGTCTGGACGATTTCATCAACAGTCTTCCATTGGGGTTGAACACCAAAATCGGAGCTGACGGAATAGGTGTCAGCGGTGGTGAGAAACAGCGGATAATGATATCACGGGCATTGTACAAACAGCCGCTCTACCTGATGCTGGACGAAGCGACAAGTTCTCTTGATGCAGAGAATGAAAGAAAAATCACCGAAAACATCGCCACGGAATTCAGAGGATGCACGATGATTGTCATCGCCCACAGATTGTCCACGGTCAGGAATGCCGACAACATCATTGTTCTTCACAAGGGCAAGGTGGCTGAACAAGGCACACATGAAGAACTAACCAAGAAAAAAGGACTATACTACGACCTTGTGAGAAGACAGCTGGAACTGAGTGAATAAAATGACAAATGGCTTAGATCAAAATCAGCCCAACATAAAAGAATCCCTTAAACACAATGACAGGATGCTGCGAAGTTTCTATTTCAAACAGCATCCTGTCATGTAAGTTGTTATGGGCTGAGCCATCAAGGCTGCTTGCCGATATAGGCGAGGATACCACCGTCTACATAGAGCACATGTCCGTTGACAGCGTCGGAAGCGGCAGATGCGAGGAAGACAGCCGGTCCGCCGAGTTCTTCAGGCTCGAGCCATCGTCCTGCCGGTGTCTTGGCGCAGATGAAGGAATCGAACGGATGACGGCTTCCGTCGGGCTGACGCTCGCGCAGCGGTGCAGTCTGCGGTGTGGCGATATAGCCCGGTCCGATGCCGTTGCACTGAATGTTGTACCCGCCATACTCAGAGCAGATGTTGCGTGTGAGCATCTTCAGTCCGCCCTTTGCAGCAGCGTATGCGCTGACAGTCTCTCGTCCGAGCTCCGACATCATGGAGCAGATGTTGATGATTTTACCTGCTCGGCGCTCCATCATCTCAGGCAGCACAGCGGCCGACACGATGTAAGGTGCTACGAGGTCGACGTCGATGACCTGCTGGAACTCAGTGCGCTTCATCTCGTGCATGGGTATGCGCTTGATGATGCCGGCGTTGTTCACCAGGATGTCAATCTGTCCTACCTCCTCATGGATTTTCTCCACAAGCGCCTTCACGTCGTCTTCCTTCGTCACGTCGCACACGTAACCGTGGACGTTCTCGATGCCAGCCTCCTTGTAGTTAGCCAGTCCGCGTTCGAGCGCAGCCTCGTTGATGTCGTTGAAGATGATGTTCTTAATACCTGCCCCAACAAACGCCTTTGCGATGTTGAAGCCAATTCCGTAAGACGCACCGGTTATCCATGCGTTCTTACCCTCAAGTGAAAACATATTAGCCATATATTCGTAGTTTTTTTTATGGTTTTGTCATTCTTTTGCAAAATTACTAAATAAAATCCAAACTGCGAAACGTTTCATAAAGTTTCTTGCAATGAGTGCGACTGAGAAAAAACAGAAAACAGCCAGAATGGCGTTTTGCATTTCATGGGCAAATATTTATAGGAGAGGCAGTCCGCATATTAGTTCAAAGCAAGGTTCTGCACCAACTTTTGAAGGAGTTACAAGACGCCCCTAGGGCGTCTCTACTTCCTGGTGAGTTTCCGGTAGCGCTTGTAGGCGAAACGGAGGATTCGCCCGAGCCATGTGTATCGGATCCCCCAGTCGCGGATGGCGAGCTTGAAGAGCGCCTCTTTTTTCTCGTCTTTTCGTGGTGTCTGGAAGGTGACGACGATGGGATGGTCGAGCGGCTCGCGGTCGAACTCATAATGCTGTAGCCATCGGCTGCCTCGGAAATGGGTGCCGCTGTCGAGCCCTATGTTCCTGACCAGGGTGTGGTAAGGCGTGATGCATAATCCGTGGGCCTTGTATATGGCGATTTCCCAGCAGATGTCCCACGGTATGGGGTCTTTGTCGAGCGACTTGAGGCATGGGAATACTCCGTCGTACTGCATGGCGTTGCAGTCCTCGCGTGTCATGCCTTCCAGTGCCTCTTCGCGGCTTTGATAGTGCTTGAAATGTGCTTTCCATTTGTGCGCCCATGTTCCCCATCCCCATCCCGACATGTGCGGCGTGAAATAGAACTCGTCGTCGTCCTGCACGTCCTGAGTGTCCTGTGCGTCTTGCCCGTTGGAGATTTCCTCTTCTTCGTTATTCAGGAGGTCGAGGTTGGTGAATCCGGACACATGCATGACGACGGGGTCGTCCTTGTAGATATAGAACGCCTGGTTCATGTAGTCGAGGAAATAGGGTGAGGTGACGATGTCGTCCTCAAGGACGATGACGGTGTCGTGTCGGTCGAGCACATAGGCGATTCCCTCGATGATGTTGCGTTCGAGGTAGATGTTCTCAGGGCGCTCCACGATGGTGAGGCTTTTCAGGGCGTGGGTCTCGGCCACTTGGCGCTCCGTTTCATGGAGCAGGCTCCTTACCTGGTTCACTTTCTTCCACGACCGCTCGTCCTTTCCCCCGTCGGAGAAGACATAGACGTCGGTCTCGGCCGCATGCTTGTTTTGCATGAGAGCTTCAAGTGTACGACGCGTGTTGTCAGCACGGTTATAGACAAACATTGCTACAGGTGAGTGCATAGGCATATTTTGTCATTTTGTTAGTTTTCATTCATCAATGCTGAGTTCTCCCACGTGTAGGTTGATTTGGTCCACATTGGGCAACTGCATATAGTCGCCATATTTGAGTGTGAGCACCTTGTGGGTGTCTTTGGGTACTGGGAACATATGGCCTTCGAACTCCATCTCTGTGAGCGGGAAGATATCCTCAAGGTGTCGCGGATCGTGGTAGGGAATGCCGAGTCCGTAGGTCTCGCGTGCACGGCTGAGCTTACAGAAAAGTTTGAGGACGGGGTGTACCAGGAATCGGTTGAACCGTGTGATGGCACGTACTTTCCACATTTCCTTGTCGCCTTCGCCCATCCGGTTCATGATTTTATAGACGTGTCCCTGCGTCTTCTCAGAGAGGATATGCGTCCAAAGCGGCTGCTTGTAGAAGGGGAAGATGTCGATATAGATGCCGCGCTCCTTCCACACACGGTCGTATCGGTTGTTCTCCTGGAGATGCGAGCGGCGGTCGCGCACCTTGGCGTAAAAGAAGAAGTAGTTCGGATCGGTCTCTACAGACTGCAGCGCCATCGTGTCGGGCAGTTCTTGCGGCAGCACCTTCATGAGTCGTTTGTAGTCGGGCAGGAGCATCTCGATGTCGAGGTCGTCGTCCCACGGGATGAACCCCTTATGGCGTGCCGCCCCGATAAGGGTTCCGCTGCTGAGCCAGTAGCGGATGCCATGCTTACGGCAGATGCGGTCCACCTCCACGAGCAGTTCGAGCATACGCAACTGCTGGCGTCGCAGGAGTGAGCCGTCGGGGTTGAATTTCTGCCTCAGGGCGTCTTGGTCTATGATGGATGAGTCAGTCATTATTCCATTGATTGCTGGTTGCTATATCATCAATAAGTGAATGCAAATTTATTAAATTCTTTCCTTATTAGCAAATTTTGAGATTATTATTGCTGAAAAACATTGGTTCACAATAACACTAATCAGAGAATTATCGGACACCATAACATAAGAATACAAAATCAATTTTTTCCATATTTTTGTTAATTCAATTTATATTTCTTAACTTTGCGATTGATAATGCAATGTTACAGGTTATGACAACATCACAAGCACAATTGAACACAGAACTCTTTGGTGCGCTCCAGATTATCTCAGGAGATGAAACCTTAATGAGAAAGGCAGTCAAGGCACTGAAACGCATCGCATCAAAGAAACAATCCATGGATGAGACAGAGTATATTATGTCCTCGCCCGCCATGGTTGAGATTCTTCGTCAAGGAGATGAAGATATAAAAAACGGAAAAGGAAGAGTTGTCAAGCTGGATGATTTATGGAAATAATTCGTACACACAATTTAAAATAGTACTACCCTATGGCAAAGAAAAACTAAATCATCGTCAAAGACGTAGTCATAAAGACTATGAAAAAGGACGGCATTGATTATATTTGCATCACAGATATTGCCCGACAGAAGAATGCTGCAGAACCTAAGGACGTTGTAAAAAACTGGATGCGCCAGAAGAACACTTTGGAGTTTTTGGGTCTATGGGAAAAATTGAATAATCCAACCTTTAATGGGGTCGGATTCGACCCCCTTTTGTCCGAAGCGGGAAGCAACTCTTTCACAATGAGTCCTACCAGATGGGTTGAATTAACTGCGGCAATAGGCATATTCACAAAGAATGGAGCAGGAGGCGGCACCTATGCTCAACGCGACATAGCCTTTAAGTTTGCGAACTGGGTATCTGTAGAGTTTGAACTTTATCTTGTCATGGAATTCCAACGGCTAAAAGCCAAGGAACAGGAATTAATTGGATGGACCGCAAAAAGGGAACTATCAAAGATTAATTATCATATACACACGGATGCCATCAAAAATCATCTGGTTCCCGAAGAAGTCACCCCTGCTCAAGCAAGCATCATCTATGCAGAGGAAGCTGATGTGTTGAATGTGGCGATGTTTGGAATGACTGCCAAGCAATGGAGAGAGGCTAATCCTGACTTAAAAGGGAATATCCGTGACTATGCCACAATCAACGAACTTATATGTCTTTCTAATATGGAAAATATCAATGCGGTACTTATTAATGAGGGTGTTTTCCAAAGTAAAAGACTTGTTAAACTCAATAAAATTGCAATTCAGCAGATGCAAATTTTGGAAAACAACGAGAAGAGGAACTTATTAAATTAGAACTATGGAGATTGATGGATTAATTGGTTATTGTTAATCATCCTCGTCGTTGCAGGTCAATGAGTTCGAGTAGCGTTGTGCTGTCAGCCGTGGTGAACTTTCGAGCGAACATCTTTCCCGACTTCATCAGTTCGTCGTAGTCCGGTTCCTTCCACACTCGGATGACAGGTATGTAGTCGATGTGGTGGAGGAAGGTGAGTGCTTTGAGTGTCTGGTAGTCGCCGGTGTGGAGGTCAGCCCGCTGTCGGAATTCCGGATGGTTGAAGACGATGGTCTGTATGCATGTTTCGGAAGGAGCGAAAGAGGACTGGAAATATCGCCTGACGGCAAGATTGTCCGCCCACGTGGTGTATACATACTCAGCCAGCGGCCGCGAGAGGCACAGGTAGTCGCTGCCCTTATATAGCCGCCAGTTCTGCCCTCCGACGGTCAGATTCAGCTTCTTTCTCACCCCCAACCATTTGCAGAGCTTGCGAATGCCCATTGAGAAAGAGTCGTTCAGCCGGGGAGAAAGCCATCGGAAATCGGTCTGCGGCCGATAAAGCCGGTACATCTGTTTTTTCTGCTCCTGCACCTCGTCACAATCGAGGCAGATGCCGGAAAGCAGTTCCTTGTCGCCCGCCGCAGTCAAGTAGTCAGCAATCCGACGGTTGCTCCATAGTGGATAGTCCTGACCACTGAGAATGAAAAGGCGGTCGAACGGACTGTTGGCATCGAGTGCTGCACGGATCATCCGCATCTGGAACTCCACCTGCGAGTAGGTACCCCAATACACGTTGACACGGTTGTCCAGGAAATGGACATTTTCAGCGGAACACAACTGCATAAACGGACTGATGTCCACTTTCTTGTCGACATGGACGAAAAACTCACAGCCCTCAGCATCCAACGCCGCGATGAGGCGTTTCAGATGTTTCGGGTCGGCAAAAGCAGATATGAGGTAAGCGATGGACATGGTTTTTGAGAAATGGGAATAGAAGGGGGAATAGAATTGGGAGTAAAAGAGGAAGTAGAAATGGAAGTAGAATTGGGAGTAAAAGAGGGAGTAAAAAGGGGAGTAAAAGAGGGAGTAGAAGAGGACAAATGTTGAGCGGGAAGTCATTCTTCAGTTGCTTTATGGGGATGTCTCAGGAAATGCAGGCTCTCACGTAATATTTTGGCTCCTGCAATCCAGATGGCGGTGAGATAGAGGACAGCTGCAATGAGTATGCGTGCGATAAGCAGGAGATAGATGTTGGAGATTCCATGCGTGAGGAAATAGGTGGCGGTCATCGATGCCGCCGCCACGATTGCAAAGGGGAGTATATCCTTGAGAGCCGTGGTGATCCTTAGCGGGATTTGCCGGGCAAGGAACGCATGCCATATGAACAGCCATGCGATGAATATGATGACATAGGAGACAACCATAAGACTGATGCCCTGAAGCCGGATGTCGATGACGAAGAGGCTGATGCTGACATGCCAGTCGAGGAACTTGACGCTGCAGAGCATGGCAATGACGATCAGCCCCTGACAGAGGATGTTCCACATATACACCCCGCTTTTTCCCCGGCTGATGAGCAGGTTCTGATAGAGTGCCGCAATCGGCATGAAAGCTCCTGCCACACACAGCAGCTGCATGATTTCGGCACTGGGCAGCCACTTCTCCCCTACCGCGATGGTGATGAACTCGGGAGCCACAAGCACGAGTCCGAAAAGGGCAGGGAAAGAAATGAGTGATGTGAACCGCAGCATCTTGCGGAAAGCACGAACGAGGCGTTCCTTGTCGTCGCCCACCTGTACGAACATGGGCTGAGCCACCTGCTGCACCATCCCTGTGATCATGTTGCTTCCCATCTTGTTCCACTTGTCGGCCTGAGTGTACTGCCCTACCTCATGCTTCGTGTAGAACCGTCCGAAGAGCAGCGAGAACACGTTGTTGTTGATGCAGTTGAAGATGTTGGTGACGAGCAGTTTGCATGAGAAGCCGAACATCTCGCGTATGGGCTTGAAGCAGAAACTCATCGTCGGACGGAACCCTGAGAAGTACCAGCTGAGGACGGACACGGTGGCCACGAACACGATGTTCTGCGTGACCACACTCCAGTAGGTCATTCCGCATACTGCCATCGTGATGCCGACGGTGCCGGAAATGATCAGGGAGGTGATGCCGATGATGCTCTGTTCCTTCACCTTGAGTTGCTTGAAGAGCATGGCTCGTGGGGTGATAGAGAAGCTGGCGAGGAAGAATCCGGTAAAAGCATATCGCGAGAGCCACAACAGCTCCGGCTCATGGAAAAAGTTGACAATCAGCGGTGCACAGAACCAGAGTATGACATACATCATCGCACTGCATCCCACGTTGAACCAGAAGACGCTGTTATAGTCCTCGTGGTTGGCGTTCTTGCGGTTGGTCAGCGCAGAGATGAATCCGCTCTCCTGCAGTGCCGAGGCGATGGCGGAAAAGATGGCGAGCTCTCCGGCCAGTCCGTAGTCGGCGTCGGACAGGAGGCGTGCGAGCACGATGCCGAACACGATGTTCAGCAGTTGCATCACGCCATTGTTCATCATGCCCCACAGCAATCCGCGGGCTGTCTTGTCTTTCAGTGTGGATTCCATTCCTTTCAGTCAGTGAAAACACAGGTTTACGATTATCAGCGCAAATTTACGAATAAAAATGGAAATAAGAGGTAAAAAGACTTAAAAAGTTACAAGACGCGCCGCGGCGCGTCTCTACTTCATTTATGCGTTGATGATAGATGCGTACCTGCTGGTCCACCTCCAGACGGTGGTTCTTGGCAAATTGAGCAGGTGTTGTATCTGCGGTGGAGTGATGCCAATTCGCATGAGATAACAGACGAGCATCTGGTTATGGTTGAATTTGCCCAGTTTTTCTGCTAAAATGTCCTTGTAGTCGGGGTAGAGCAAGTCGATGGCTCCACAGAATGCATCCCAGTCTTTTTCCTTCATCGTGTACTGGCCAACAGCCGCCTTCCTCACTTTCTGCACGATGTCCTCGTTGTTGACGGTGAAATGCATTTGGTTGAGCATTCCGATGAGCGACTTGTTCTGCTTGATTTTCTCTTTCAGTTCTTTCTCCTTTGCCGCTGAATCCTGGTCATATCGCTCGATTTCAGCCTGGTAATGAGCCACCTGCTCTACTTTTTCCTGTACGGATGCTTTCATCGTGTCTATCTGGCTTTGCTGCGCACTGATTTCCATCTCCAGCGCATTTTTATCCTTTCTGAGTTTCAACAACTCATTCTGCATGGCCACATCCTCTTTCAGCCTTCTGTTCTTCCTGTAGAAGAAGAAAAGCAGTCCGCCGGTCAGCATGAGAGATGAGGCAAGAAGAACAAAAAGGAGAAGCGTCTTGTTTCTGCTGTTCTCGTTCCTGAGCCTCTGCTCCTCTCTTTGGTTCCTATGGTATTGGTACTGATTATTCACAGTGGCTGCCAGTTCCTGCCTGCCTCCCAGGTTGAGCGTGTCGCTTACCATCACAAACCATCTCGCATAGCGGTTGGCCTCAACGATGTCCCCCTTGCGGTCGTAGTAGTCGAACAGTATCTTGGTGGCATCGTACACTCCCTCTCCGCTAAGCCGTCCGTCAATCACTTGATTGAGGCAATACACCATAGAGTCTTGTTGTCCCGTCAACTTGTAATATTGGCCAAATGCAAGATAATCGTCTGCGTTATATGACATCATATTTTCGAACCTCACCATCATCCGTCGGCAGACAGCCGCCTCTTCTTTCATAGTCAGATAAGAAAACTGGTAAAGCAGGGCAGAACAGAGATCTTCATCAATATCGTCCGACTTGGACTTCTGTAGCATCCTTAGTGCTTTCTTGAAAGTCTCGGCAGCCCCATTCTCATCTTGTTTTTTCAGCTGAGCCGTTCCGATATGTACCAAAGTCCTTGGATTTTCCATCCTCAAGCCTGCAAATGCAGTCCACTCCTTCTTTGCCATGTCGAGCGCGTTGTCATAGTCCTGCACGCTGTAGTACAGCCATGTGAGGTTGGAAAAGGTCTTTGCCAGCATCAAGGAGTCACAGTCTTTTGGATTGTCCGCTGCCACGTCCTTTGACTGGTGAAAAAACTCTAATGCCTTGGGAGTGTCATTCAAGTCGCGATACACACTGCCGGCATAATAGAGCACCTCCTGTTTCTCTGCCTCAGTTCCGTCTTTCATGAAATAGTCAACCAGCCGACGTATCATGATGTCGGATGCCGGCTGAATATAAGCCTTGTCGTTCAGACGAATGTTCAGCAGATGGTATTTATTCTGGATATATTCATCGTTTCCGCTCACCTCAGCCTGTATGGAGTCCAGCATCCTGAGTGCCAGTTCAGGATTGGTCTCGCCAGTATGCTTGATTTCATCCATATGCTCCAGCAGATCTTTTTTGCTTCCACAGGAGAATACGGCCATCAGGAAAACGAACATAGAAATAGTCTTTCGCATAGAATCAAATAAATGAATGGTGACAGATGCAAAGTTAGTAATTTTCAAACAAACACGTACAGTTTTTTGGAAAAATAATTGTTTCAAATAGTTCCATTCAATCTCCCTATTCAACTATTTAAGTTTTTCATCATTCACAATAACACAATAATAATCAAAATATTAAATCTGCAATTCAAGCATCTTAAAAAAAATGGAACAATATGGAACAACATTTTCAAGCATTTCTTGATTATTTTTACTAATTTTGCAACACAATCCTAAATTCATAAATCACATGAAAAAGAAAATTTTCACATTGTTATTGTCATTTTCCATGATGTTGCTGACACATACGTTCGTTAGTTGTGACACCGATTATCCGAAAAAAAGGAGAGACCGCCCGACAGTGGGCCCAACTACCGGCAACACCGCCCGTCCCCACCGAGTTCCACAAGAAATAAAAGGAGAGGACAATGAAGAAGAGTATGATGAATAACCATCTAAAAAACTTTTAACCATGGTAAAAAATCCTTTATTGGGCAAGCAGACTGTCTCAGCCATTATCACAGCTCTGGCAGCCGGGATGATGTCCTTCACTTGTTGTGAATTTTACGACGACAATGAGTACGACAGGATGATGAAATCGCCTTGCACGGTCCACGTTCGCAACTTGTCGGAACACCGCATATTCATTTGCGTTGCAGGCAAGCCTGTCACAGATCATGCCGAAACATCCTACACACTCTTCCGCCCAGTCATCTCGGAGGTGAAACCGGGAGCCTACGGAAAGAGTATCGATGTGTATGCCATTGAGAAAGTCGATGTTGGTCTCCACACGACAGAACAGACCACGTGGGGAGACTATTTTTCCGATGACATAGAGCGACTGTATATTGCAGTATCGCCCTTTCGGTCGAAATTAGAGAAATGGGTCAGCACACACAATGACACAATTCTTTCAGAGCTAAGTGAATGGACTCCCAGCATGATTGACCTTGAAGGCGACAACATAGAGTACATTTATTATGGTCCGGAAACGAATTTTAGCACCCGTTAAAAATAAGTTACCTCGTTTTTGTGAAGACAAGAAGACGAGAAGACAGGAAGACAAGACGATGGTCTGCTATGACTAGCATTCCAATAGGACAGAAGTTGAGGCAAAATTATTTTTTATATTTTACTTAACAAAAAGTATTATTAAATACGACAAGTGCAGGAATGAAGCTACAAGACGCACCGCGGTGCGTCTCTACTTCAGCTGCCATAATACACAAAACACATAGACATATGCAGAAGCGAATCTTATCATTCGTATTATTATTCCTGACAATCACAGTGGCAAACGGTCAGGAAAGGAAATGGGAGCCCATGGTCAGCCTGTCAATGGGAGGATACGGAGGAGGAGACAGCGGCATCACGTTTAAAGCCGGAATTGGCCTCGGATACCGCTTGAGCCAACAGTGGTCAATCGTTCCAGGCGTTGAATTCATTGCTGCAGGTGAGTTAGGAGAATCATTCGACGAGACTGACAATGAGGACAAAGGAGGCTATGTTTTCCTCCATATTCCCCTGCAAATGCAATATCACTGCCAGCTATTGGAAGACTCAAAGCAGGATCTGATTATCGGCATTGGCCCATCGCTGAATTTCACAATAGACAATAATAAGTACTGGTATGACCATGAACTTTACAACAGTCCTTTCCTTAGGAAAGACTTTGCTGAAAGGGCGGCTGTGCTGGATGGAAAAGACAAGATCAAGAGATTTAACATAGGCATTCAGCCGAGTGTGATGTACCAATTCAACCATGTGAGACTTGGGTTTGATGCAAACTTCGGACTGCTCAACCTGAACAAGAAATATGCCGTCAGCACAAAGAAACGTTATTTCTTCCATATTTGGTCCACCTTCACTTATCGGTTCTGACAAGTCGACAACCGACGG
>FLNV01000785.1_pt1 | contig 20883 bp, 22 predicted proteins | sample 1140351 | NCBI WGS metagenome assembly FLNV01 (sample SAMEA3878207, study PRJEB12797) | bioreactor metagenome | biome: Moose rumen | place: Sweden | collected 2011-10 | reverse complement strand
GTCTAAATGTCTAATTGTCTTTAGATAAAACTGTCTGTGTGTCTAATTGTCTATATGTCAAACAGTCTAAATGTCTAATTGTCTTTAGATAAAACTGTCTGTGTGTCTAATTGTCTATATGTCAAACTGTCTAAATGCCTAATTGTCTTTAGATAAAGTTGTCTAAGTGTCTAATTGTCTTTAGATAAAGCTGTCTGAGTGTCTAATTGTCTTTAGATAAAACTGTCTGAGTGTCTAATTGTCATTTTATAAAACAGTCTAAATGTCTAATTGTCTTTAGATAAAACTGTCTGTGTGTCTAATTGTCTATATGTCAAACTGTCTAAATGTCTAATTGTCTTTAGATAAAACTGTCTGTGTGTCTAATTGTCTATATGTCAAACTGTCTAAATGTCTAATTGTCTTTAGATAAAACTGTCTGTGTGTCTAATTGTCTATATGTCAAACTGTCTAAATGTCTAATTGTCTTTAGATAAAACTGTCTGTGTGTCTAATTGTCTATATGTCAAACTGTCTAAATGTCTAAGTGTCGTTTATTCAAATTGTCTGTGTGTCTAATTGTCTTTTAATCCCTCGTTGAACACTCGCAGAGCCTCCTTGACCACAGGGTCGCGCTGGTTAAGGTATTCCGTCAGCGCCCGCTCCGACTGCATGTTGTATATTATGCGGCAGGTGATGTATTCGTCCAGCAGACGGTGGCTCTTCTGTATCATCAGGTTGCGGCGCTTCAGCCCGTTCTTGTCGGCCCATGCTGCGAATTTCTCAACCAGCCCCTGTCGGCTCAGGTATTGAGCCAGTGTCGGCATGTCGCCCTTGGTGCTCAGCACAGCGCGGTTCTCGTCGGTGTATTGGTAGGCATAGCTCAGCAGCAGGCCACGCATTGCAGCCTCCTTATAATAAGATGTGTAGCCAGAGGTGTCTTCTGGCACGAAGATGTCGGGCGTTATGCCTCCGCCGCCATATACCACGCGCCCCAGCTTGGTGTGATACTCCGGTCCCTCGTGCTTAATGCTGTCGGCCGAGTAGAACTCGCCACTCTGGAAGCGGTGCAGCAGGTCGCCGGCATAGTCCTCCTCGTCGCCTGGCGTGTAGGGCTTCTGTATGCAGCGTCCCGATGGCGTATAGTAGCGGGCTATGGTCAGACGCATCATCGACCCGTCGTTGAAGGCCACCGGTGTCTGCACCAGACCCTTGCCGAACGAGCGCCGGCCTATCACGGTGCCGCGGTCGTTGTCCTGTATGCAGCCTGCCAGGATCTCGGAGGCCGAGGCCGACCCCTCGTCTATCAGCACCACCAACGGCATCTGCTTGTAGCTGCCGCGGCCGTCGCTGCGATAGTCGTCGCGAGGGCTCTTGCGTCCCTCGGTATAGACGATAAGGCATCCTTTTGGCAGGAACTCGTTGGCTATCTGTACGGCGCTCTGCAGGTAGCCGCCGGTGTTGCCGCGCAAGTCTATGCACAGGCGGCTGAACTGCTTCTGCGACAATTCGGCCAGTGCGATTAGCAGTTCGGGATAGGTGTTCTCACTGAACTTGTTTATCTTGATGTAGCCGGTCTCGTCGTCCAGCATGTAGGTCACGTTTATGCTGTGGGTGGCTATCGGTCCGCGTGTAACGGTGTAGTGGCGCAGCGACTTCTCGCCATAGCGCAGCACGCCAAGCTCGACCCGTGTGCCCTCCGGCCCCTTCAGTGTGTGCATGGCACGCTCGTTGGTCAGTTCACGACCGGTGAAGTCCTCACCGTCCACCTCCACTATCTTGTCGCCAGCCATTATGCCGGCCTGTTCAGACGGTCCGCCGCTGATGACGTTCTGCACACGCAGGGTGTCCTGCCTGATGGTGAACTCGATGCCGACACCCGAGAACGACCCGCGCAGGTCGTCCTCGGCCTGCTGCACGTCCTTGGCGGAGATGTAGGTGGAGTGTGGGTCCAGCTCTGACAGCAGAACCGGCATTGCCTTTTCCACCAGGTCCTCCACGTTCACCGTGTCAACATACTGGTCATCCACTATGTGCAGCAGGTTCTGCAGCTTGTTGCTTCCTGCGTTTATTATGCTCAGCCGCTGTCCGCCGGCAAAGTGAGAGGCATAGAACGTGCCTATCAGCAACCCCACCACCACGGCCATGGCTAAATAGAGGGGCATAAAACGATTGCTCTTCATCTAAGGTTCAGATATTTCTGCGCAAAAGCGTAACATTGAGACTTGTATTGGAAAATGCGTCTGTTTGTTGTTATCGCCTGCAAAGGTAGGCCAAAAAGCTGAATACACAAAACTTTCACGTGAGAAAAAAGACTAAAAATCAAGATGTTCAAAAAAATTCTACAACATCTTGATAATTATTCAAAACATAATTCGTAACTTTGCCCCCTCAAATCAAAGCCTTGTGCTTGTGGTTTGATTTATATTAGGAGTAGTCTTTATATGTCGCTTCACAATAAGTACATTTTAGACGAAAGAACTGTACGGACTCTCCGTAGCCATCTGCATCCATTGATGCGGACACCCCAAGATATTGCCTCAACCCAGACCGCAATGACACAATGACCCCACTTGAGGCAGACGTAAGAGCCAGACGACAGCAGGAGAAGGTGGTGCGCTGGTATCCCATGCGTATCTTTCACTCCAATCCCAAACGTCAGCAAATGCTGAACGACCTGCTGGCAATGGACGCCGCAGTGGAAAGCACCTACGTGGCTCGGAACCTGGTGGATGCCGAGGACGGGACTTACACCCCGGCACTGGTCAACTATATCTTCATTCGCACCTCGCTGGAGAATCTCAGGAAAATAAAGGCTGACAAGGGCAAGTACGAGCCTCTGCGCTATGTGGTGGCACACGACCGCGACGATGACAACCAGCCCACAACGGCCATTGCCCATGTGCCGGATAAGCAGATGCACGATTTCATGCGCGTCATCAATGATGCCAACGAGCAGGTGGTAATGCTGGAGAACTTGGCCTTTGCCTGCAAGCCGGGACAGAAGGTGCGTATCAGACAGGGCCTCTTCGAAGGCGTTGAGGGCATTGTGAAAAGTATAAAGAAACACCTCTGTGTGGTTATTCCCATTCAGGATGTCATGGCCGTGGCCATAACCAATGTGCCGAGGAAGTACCTTCAGAGGATAGGCGACGAAACAGAATAATTTAATGTTAAGATGAGAAATATGCACAGACTTGGAATTTTGATGTTGTTTGGAGCCATACTGCTCACATCGTGTAAGACACCCACCAACATCACCTACCTGCAGGACGTCAGCGCCAATGTACCCATACAGACACAGATGGACGGCAGTATCCGCTTTCAGCCGGGCGACAAGCTCAGCATCTTCGTACACAGCCGCGACGAGCAGCTGATGAACCTGTTCAACATTTCTGGCCGTAATGGTGGCTCTAACATGATGTACAACGGACAGAGCAACTATGCACCATATACTGTGGATGAGAAGGGCGAGATAGACTTCCCCGTGCTGGGCAACATCAAGATAGAGGGTATGACACGCGACCAGGTGGGCAAGACCATCAAGCAGAAGCTCATGGATAGCAGCCTTTGCAAGGATCCTGTGGTCACCGTGGCATTCTATAACATGACGTTTTCTGTCCTTGGCAATGCTGGTACAGGTGTCAAGCAAATCAGCAAGGACAAGATAACGCTGCTCGAGGCTATTGCCATGGGCGACCTCAACATCGACGGCCTGCGCAAGAACGTGCTTGTCATGCGACAGGAGGGCGACCGCCAGGTGCCCTACCGTGTTGACCTGACCAGCGCAGAGAGTATCTACAACTCGCCTGTCTATTATATCCGGCAGAACGACGTAATCTATGTGGAACCCAACAACAAGTACAAGCGCAACAGCACCGTCATGGGCAGTAGCGCCTATCAGCCGGCTTTCTGGATGTCGCTCGCCTCGTTTATCGCCTCCATGAGCCTGCTCCTCTTCAAGTGATTGTAGATTGAAAATTGTAGATTGAAAATTGAAGATATATGTCCACAGAAAAAGCAAATACCGCCACCGCCCAGCGCCGTCAGCTGGCCGACAGCACGCTCAGCATTACCGACATGCTGATGATATGCCTGCGCCACTGGCCGTGGTTCATTCTCTCGCTCGTAGTATGCCTGAGCCTGGCCACACTCCATCTGCTGCGTACACCAAAGACCTACTCGCGCACGGCCTCCATACTGGTCAAGACCACTGGCGGCGAGAAGTCGAACGACATACTGATGATGGAGGAGCTGGGTGTCAACAACATCACATCGCACATCTACGATGAGATTGCTGCTATACACTCGCCTGCCGTCATCCTCGACCTGGTCAAGCGACTGCACTTAGACATCAGCTACCTGCGTCCGGGATATTTCCTCGACGAGCCTCTCTATGCCGAGTCGTTGCCCGTTGAGGTGGAGTTCCACGAGCTTGACGACAATGCGGCGGCTACCTTCACGCTGACGCTCAATGGCGACGACACGGCCACCCTGTCTGACATGACCCTGCGGGGCACACCCATAGAAAAGAACATTCACTTGGCCATAGGCAAGAAATACAACTCGCCGTATGGCCAGATGTCCATCAAGCCCACATTATATTATGAAAAGAGCATGCGCGGCACTATCCTCGTCAGGCGCACCAGCTTCGCCACCGCCGCACAGATATATGGCGGCAAGATAGCGGCCTCGCAGCAACAGGACACCAGGAGCATCATAGACATACGTTGCGTGGACAACTCCATACCGCGAGCCGAGAACATTCTGCGCACCATCGTCAGCATCTACGGCGAACAGTGGGTGAAGAACCGCAACCAGATAAGCGTTTCGACCAATGAGTTCATCAAGGAGCGTCTGGCCGTTATCGAGGCCGAGCTGGGCGACGTGGACCAGGACATCGCTGGCTTCAAGAGTGCACACGCCATGCCCAGTGTGGAGGCTATGGCCGGACAGGCCATGGCGCAGGAGTCGGCTGCCGACCAGCAGCGGCAGGTGCTGAGCAACCAGCTCTACATGGTGCGCTACGTGCGCAACTACGTCACCGACCCCTCGCGCAACAAGCAGCTGCTGCCTGCCGGTAGCGGCATTGGCAGCAGTGCCATTGAGACCCAGATTGCTGCCTACAACGAGAAGCTGCTGCAGCGCAACAACCTGGTGGCCAACTCCAGCGAGCAGAACCCGCTGGTGGGCGACCTCGATATAGCTCTGGGCAATCTGCGCGGGGCCATTGTCAACTCGCTCGACAATCAGCAGGCCACGCTCAACGCGCAGCTCAACTCTGTGCAGTCCGTACACAGCCAGGCTCTGGGCAAACTGACGGCCAATCCGCAGCAGGCCAACCACCTGCTCAGCATAGAGCGACAGCAGAAGGTGAAGGAGAGCCTCTACCTCTTCCTGCTGCAGAAGCGTGAGGAGAACGAGTTGTCGCAGGCCTTCACCGCATACAACACGCGCACCATTGCCGAGCCATGGGGCAGCAACAGCCCCATCTCGCCCGACCGCAACCGCATACTGCTCATCGCCCTGCTCATCGCCCTGGCCTTACCGGCCGCGTGGTTCATACTGCGCGAGATGGGCAACACCAAGGTGCGCGGACGCAAGGACATAGAGAACCTGACCATACCCTATATCGGTGAGCTGCCACTGTGGAAGCCCAAGAAGGGCGAGGAGAACAAAGACCCCGAACACAGCTTCGTGGTGCGTCAGCACAGTCGGGACATCACCAACGAGGCATACCGCGTGGTACGCACCAACCTGGAGTTCATGACCAACGAGGAGAAGACGTGCAAGGTCATCATGCTAACCTCCTTCAACCCGGGCAGCGGCAAGACCTTCATCACCGCCAACCTCGGAGCGTCGTTCGCCATACGCGGCAGCCGCGTCATCTGCATAGACCTTGACCTGCGGCGCGGGTCGCTGTCAGAGTATGTAGGCAAGCCGAAGAAGGGCCTGACCAGCTATCTTGGCGGACAGATGGACGACTATCGGGAAGTTATCGTGCACCAGCCGATGGAGGGTGGCACCGCCGACGGCAGCGCTGTACTCGACATCCTGCCCATGGGTAAGACACCGCCCAACCCCACGGAGTTGCTCTACTCGCCTAAGCTGAAGCCCATGCTTGACGAGTTGCGTCAGCACTACGACTATATCTTCGTCGATTGCCCGCCGGTGGAGATTGTGGCCGATGCCACCATCATCAGCCGTGAGGCCGACGTGACGGTCTTCGTGGTACGTGCCGGTCTGCTTGAACGTAACATGCTGCCCGAGTTGCAGAAGAACTACGACGAGAAGCGCTACAACAACATGGCCATGCTGCTCAACGGCACCGATGCCGAACACCACTACGGCTACCATCGCTATGGCTACGGCTATGGTCGTTATGGCTATGGCAAGCGCTATGGCTACGGCTACTATGGCAGCGACGGGTCGAAAAAGAAGAAAGCCTGAACGGTAGTCGGCGTATGACCACCATCGAACTGTTTCTAAAGCTTGTGCGGCGCGCACTGTGGCAGACGCCCGAACAGCTGCCCGCACAGCTGTCGCCCGCCATGTTTGCCAACCTCATGCGTGGCGCTCGTGAACAGTCGTTGATGGGGCTTGTGGCCGACTCGTTGCTGCACAGCGGCATAACCCTCTCTGACGAGCAGCAGCTGCAGCTGACTGTGATGACCATGAAGGTGAGGCGCTGCAATGCCGAGGTGAACAAAGGGCTGCGACTGCTAAAGGACACGCTTGACGCTCAGCACATACCGTTCATAGTGGTGAAGGGGCAGGTGGCAGCCGCCGCCTATCCAGACCCCTCCCTCCGTCAGGCTGGCGATATAGACTACTATTGCTCTGCCGACGTCTTCCCTCAAGCCTGTCAGGCCGTCAGCGCGGCGTGGGGCATTGACATGCAGCCCCCAGCAGATGACAACTGGATGCATATCCACTTCGACCACAGCGGTATCGTGTATGAGGCGCATCGCAGGCTTGTCAGTTTCTACGGCAAGAAGACCGACCGCTACTGGCAACAGTTGGTCGATTGGGACGGCGGGGACGTCGTCACCATCGGCGACATGCAGGTGCCAACGCTCTCACCAGAGCTACATGCCGTCTATGTCTTCCTCCACCTCTACAGCCATCTCATGGGGCTTGGCGTAGGGCTGCGGCAGATGTGCGACCTGTCCGTGCTGCTCCATCAGCATCATGCACACATAGACACAGCCCACATGCTCTCCACGCTGCGCACGCTGGGCATGGAGAGGGCCTATAGGGCTGTTGGTGCCATTCTCGCCGACTATCTTGGCTTGTCCACCGGCGACCTCGGCTTCTGCCCCTCGGCCACTGACCGACGCTATGCCCGCCGCATTTTCGCCATTGTGCGCTATCGTGGCAACATGGGGGCCTACAACAAGAAGAGCGGCTTCTCCGGCTGGCGCCACAACGTCGAGGCTGCCGCCATCAAGCTCTCCCACTTCGCGAAGTTCTTCCCCCTGGCTCCCGCCTTCTCCTGCCGCTGGATCGCCTACGAGCTGACAAAGAAGCTATAGCGCTGCAGCCTCCAAATCTGAGCCCGTAAGGTTGAAAGGATAAAATCATGAAAGACATTATTACTGTAACGTCGCCGCTTCTGCCCGATCTGAATGAGTTTCACGAACTCATGAAGGACATTTGGGAAAAGAAGTGGATTACCAATAATGGTGAGTACCACCAACGACTTGAAGGGGCACTTGCCGAATATCTGAAGGTGCCATATATTAGTCTCTTTACCAACGGAACATTGCCTTTGTTAACAGCGTTGCAGGCTCTTCGTATTACTGGCGAGGTGATAACTACCCCTTACAGCTTCGTTGCTACCACACACAGCATCTGGTGGAATGGGTGTAAACCAGTGTTTGTGGATATTGAAGAGAGTACTTGTGGTATTAATCCTGAGAAGATAGAGGCTGCCATCACGCCTAAGACAACAGCGATAATGCCAGTACATTGCTATGGAAGGCCTGTGAATATGGATGCAATTCAAGCAATCGCTGACAAGTATGGTCTGAAGGTTATCTATGACGCAGCTCATGCATTTGGAGTGGAAGTGAGTGGAGAGAGTGTCCTCAACCATGGCGACATGGCAACATTGAGTTTTCATGCGACCAAGGTATATAACACATTAGAAGGGGGGGCTTTGGTCGTGCATGATAAGCAGACCAAGAAGCGGATAGACAACCTGAAGAATTTTGGCTTTGCAGGTGAGACAGAGGTTGTTGCACCGGGCATCAATAGCAAGGTTGATGAGGTGCGTGCAGCCTATGGACTCTTGAACTTGAACCAGGTGGATGCTGCTATTGACAAGCGTCACCAGGTAGCCATCAAGTATCGTGATGCATTGAGAAACGTTTCTGGTATCCGTTTTTTTGACGACCTGCCTGATGTCCGCCACAACTACTCGTATTTCCCCATTTTTATTGATGCGGAAAAGTATGGCATGTCGCGTGATGAGCTTTATTTCAAGCTACGCGAACAGGGCATTTTGGGTCGCCGCTATTTCTATCCATTGATTAGCAGTTTCTCTACCTATCGTGGACTCCCCAGTGCCACCAAAGAAAACCTCCCTGTGGCCACCAAGATGGCAGAAGAGGTCATCTGTCTGCCCATGCACCACGCGCTGAGTGACGAAGACATTGAGAGAGTTGTCAGCTGCATAATGGCCAAATAATATGTGGACTGTTTGTCAGTTTCAAATAAAATATGTAATTTTGCATTCTCAACAAGATTCCCATGCAGAATAAAGAGATAAAGCCATATTTGATAGAAAGACTCAAGCAAGAGCATTGTTTGTGGTCCTTCACACAGGACTGCGTCAAGGATATTCCCGATGATGTCCTTGTTGAGCTTGTGATGCTTTATCTCGACATTGACGATATCAACCTATTGTTCCGTTTGCTGTCCTATGAAGAAGTAAAACGGGCATGGTTGGAGAATGTTGTTGCACAGGGAGAGCGCTATTACCAAATGAATATCTTCTTTGCCTGGTACTATTTCCATGCAAAGCGACCCCAAAGCTACGTAAAGGCGATGTCCACAAAAATGTTGAACCGCAGGCTATCCGCATGAATGCAACAGGACTCGCACCGCACACCGGGGCTATAATAGAGAAGATTTCCCGCTTGGAGTGCATCAAGCCTTTTGTGCTTGTTGGGGGTACAGCATTGTCCATTCAGTTGCACACGCGCCAGAGTGAAGACCTTGACTTCCAGCGGTGGAAGCAGGGAAAGGATGACACCCTGGACATTGGCTGGCCAAACATTCAGAGACAATTGGCTACCGTTGGAGAGATACAAGCTGTTGACGTGGTAGGCTTTGACCAAGTGACATTTATTGTCAGTGGTGTGAAAACAGATAATTTTTTCAAGTAAACACTGATGGGCACTTTCCATGAAATGACCCTCTGTAAAACTACTCTTATTTCCCAATCTTCGTTCACCAGAATACCTACGCTATAACCCTCGACAACCTCTACTTCAAAATGAAGGAGCTGAGCATCCTATGTCGCCGCTATTTCTATCCATTGATTAGCAGTTTCTCTACCTATCGTGGACTCCCCAGTGCCACCAAAGAAAACCTCCCTGTGGCCACCAAGATGGCAGAAGAGGTCATCTGTCTGCCCATGCACCACGCGCTGACCGACGAAGACATCCTAAGAATACTTTCTCGTATCATATAGAAAATTATGATTAAGACATCAATAGTGGCTGATAACATCAAACTATCATTGGTACGTAGCCTGTTCAATGAGGCAAAGAAATATGACGGTGTGATAGATTTCACGTTAGGCGACCCAGACGTACAGGCCCCTCAGGCCGTTAAAGATGCTGCCTGTGCAGCTATCCAGCAAGGTAGAACCCGTTATTCTCAAAATGCGGGTCTATTAGATTTGCGACAGGCCATTAGCAGGTACTATGAGCGCAAAGAGGGCTTTAAGTATAATCCTGTCAACGAGGTGATAGCGACAGTTGGTGCCATGGAGGGCCTTTATTTGGCATTGATTTCTATGCTCAATCCCGGAGATGAGGTCATAATTCCAGCCCCATATTATATCAATTACACACAGATGGTACGTATGTGTCATGCCAATCCTGTCATTGTGGATAATCCAAGACGTTCCAATCTTAGTTTCGACGTGGAGGACATTGAGAAAGCGATTACCCCTAAGACTCGCGCTATCATGATTAATACACCCTCGAATCCCTCTGGTCGTATTATCCCTTGGGACAAGATAACAGCCATTGCTGAGTTGGCTAAGAGGTATGACTTGGTGGTTATTTCTGATGAGGTATATAAATGCTTGATTTATGATAATGCTCCTTTCAAAAGCATTGTTGCCATTGATGGGATGCGCGAACGTACCATCCTGATTAACTCACTGTCGAAGGAGTTCTGCATGACAGGCTATCGCATTGGCTATGTGCTGGCACCAGAGGAAATCATAGCCGCCATGACAAAACTGCAGGAGAACGTCTGTGCCTGTGCACCGCTGCCCTCTCAGTATGCAGCCATCAGGGCGCTCAGTGGTGAAGAGGACTACTCCAAGAACATGGTGGACATTTTTACCGAGCGCCGCAATGTGCTTTACGAGGGGCTGAGCAAGATCAGTAAATTCGATGTCAAGGCTCCAGAGGCCACTTTCTATATGATGGTCGATATTTCAAAGACTGGTATGGACTCCATAGATTTCTGCTATGCCCTGCTTCGTGGTGCGCATGTGGCGGCAGTGCCAGGTGTGACCTACGGACAGTGCTGCAACCACTATATCCGCATCGCCTTTACACTCGATATTGAGAGAATAAAGGATGGCGTGCGTAGAATCACAGATTTCGTAAATACGCTGTAGGCAATGAAGAGAGTATTAATGCTTGGCGGCTCCATCTACCAGACCTATGCCATCAAGGCAGCAAGGAGGATGGACTATTATGTCATCACGTGCGACTATTTGCCCGATAATCCCGGACACAAGTTCGCCCACGAATATCATAATGTAAGTACGACCGACAAGGAGGCTGTGCTGGCTCTGGCTCGTGAATTGAAAGTTGACGGTGTGGTAGCCTACGCCAGCGACCCTGCTGCTCCTACGGCGGCATACGTTAGTGAACAGCTTGGGCTCCCCACCAGCCCATATAAGTCTGTGGAGATTCTGAGCAAGAAACATCTTTTCCGTCAGTATCTCACAGAGCATGGTTTTAACGCACCCAAGGCCAAAAGCTATACTTCCTACGAAGAGGCGGAGGCAGACATTGACAACTTCCACCTTCCAGTAATGGTGAAGCCTGTAGACTCGTCTGGCAGCAAGGGCATCAACAAACTCACAGATAAATCGCAGTTGAGGGCGTTCTTCGAAGACGCACTTAGTTACTCACGTGACAAGATTGTGCTGATAGAGGAGTTCATCGTGAAGAACGGTCCCCAGATTTCCGGCGATGCATTTTCGGTCGATGGAAAACTGGTGTTCCATTGCCTGGGCAATGAGTTCTACAGCACCAAGGTAGACAAGGACTTTGCCCCACTTGGTGAGTGCTGGCCTACCGTGATGCCGCAGGAAGTCATTGACACGTTGGCTGCAGACCTACAGAGGCTGATAACCAGCCTTGGCATGAAATCTACTGCCTATAATGTAGAAGCTATCTATGGTGAGGACGGAAAGGTGTATATCCTGGAGTTAGGTGCAAGGAGCGGTGGAAGCCTGATTCCCCAGATTACAGCACTTGCCACGGGTGTTGACATGGTGCCATACGTCATCAAGGCCGCACTTGGTGAGGACTGTTCTGACCTGAAGATGGCACCTGTGAAAGGTTTCTGGAGCAACTACATGGCTCATGCCAACGCAATAGGCAAGTATGCCGGCATAGAATACGATGAGGAATTCAAGCAGAACAACCTTGTAGATTTCGTGACCGACATCAAGCCCGGCGATCCTGTTCACAAATATCGCGATGCTCAGGACTGCGTAGGCGAATTGCTACTGAAGTACGACAGTGCCGAGCAGATGAACCATATCATCGAGCACATGGGTGATTATGTGCAAATCAAGGTAAAAAAGTAAGAAAACATTCCATTTATTTGGCAGATTCGGGAAAAATATTTATTTTTGCACACAGAAATTATCCTATAGGAATGAACGTAGCACATAGAAAAGAAGTAATAGAGGCCATCAGCCAGCAAGACTGGCTCAAGGTCGTAGTAAAAAAGAATTCTGTGTAAGAATTTGGTGTTTTCACAAAAAAAGACTACCTTTGTACCCAACAAGAAGAATATTTCTCAGTTATGGAAACGGATACTATATATACAGACATGGCAAGTGAGCCAGTAATGGCTCGTCCCATGACATCATACGCTGATGTGATGGCCTATCTTCATAGTATCCGTATTAGCCAGAAAGTGAAAGAGTCGGTAGGACGCAGGCTGGTGACGGAGGCGACTGAGCCTCATCTCGCCAAGGCGTTTGCCCGGCTTGACCACCTTAGCCAGCTGGAGGATGGCTGGGATGGGTATGGTGGTAGGAAGGTTTCTTACCATGTGCTTCAGAACCTGCGAAACGTATTGCTTATCTCAGACGATGAAGATTGGAAGTGTTGGATGATTTCTCCAGACCCTAATGGATGTTTGGGACTTCAATCCAAACGGCATACTGCTTCTATTAGTATTGGCGACAAGGAATATTCCTATTACAGTGAAAAAGGAGCGAAGGAAGACTGGGCCGACAATGTGAAGTTCACTCCAAGTTCATTTCTCCAAGTGATGCGTCGTATTGTATGAAGGACACACAGACAATCAATGACAAAGAGGAAATTGCCCGCATTCTGCATAGAGAGTGGATTGTTGACAATACTCTGCAGATTAATGCATTTGCGTTACGATGTGGTGAAACATACCTTTCTGTGAACTGCAAATCTATTAAAACATTTTTGGATGATATCCGGGATTTTGTCGGCAGCCATCCTTGCTATGCGGTTTTTGACAATGCCTCTGCTTGCCGAATTGCAAGTATGAATACTGGAGAAGTACGCGATATTAGGGTTGTGTTAGGTGAAAAGACCATGGACGTATCTGTGGAAGTAGAGCCTCGGAACAAGAATTGTCTGTCACATGCTGGTATCTTCACCCGTTATGAAGGAAAAAATGTAAAGGGTGGACAGCTCGTAGATTTCGAGACGGACAACGGCATTCATGTCCCATCTTCTGCAATTCTTCAGAAAGTGCAGCACCATTTGCTTCGTCTGGCAAAGTTAGAGACTTTGGCTTTGTAGCTTATTCGTAACACTATCTTTCTTCCCATATCTGGTCACCTTTTAGTATGGTGACCCTATTTAAGTTTCTTGTAATCCATGATGCAACCCATAGGAGGCTATTTCTCTTTGGAGTTGAAAGAAGGCAGGGAATATCATGCTAGTGCCATTCGGCTGAATGCCGGGCGCTATGCGCTGGAGTATATCCTGAAAACCCGCAAATATAAAAAGGTGTATATACCTTATTATATATGTGACTCTGTATTGCAACCATTTGAACGACTGGGCATAGCCTATGAGTTCTATCATATCGACGAGCAATTAGAGCCTGCCGATAAGTTACAGCCCAAGGATGACGAAGCCGTGCTCTATGTGAACTACTTTGGTTTGAAAAACCGCTATGCATCCTCTTTTTGCTACGCCTATCGGAACACAATCCTTGACCAGACACAGGCATTCTATAGCGAGCAAGGCAACAAGGCTGCGATTGAGCGAGAGCAGAATCAAGCTTGCTTAGGTTTTGCCGAGCGTGAGCAGGCTCGACAGAAGGTCAAGTACGAGGATAAGAGCATACAGTGCGATACCTTCTACAGCTGCCGCAAGTATTTCGGAGTACCTGATGGAGCCTATCTTTATACCGACTGCCTGCTTGGCGAGGAAATGCCACAGGACGAGTCATTTGAGCGAATGACCTTCCTCACCAAGCGCATAGACCGCTCGCCCCAGGAGGGCTATGCCGACTTCCATACCAACGACAAGGCGATGAGTACGGTGGGCATGAAACGCATGTCGAAGCTGACTGAAGCTATGATGCAAGGCATTGACTATAGCGCAAAGGCAAACAAACGCATCCGTAATTTCCATGTACTCGATAAGGCTCTCCGCGAAACCAACCGCTTTAAGTGGGATATGGACTATGGCACGGTGCCACTTGTCTATCCTTATTGCGTTGAGGATGGTACACGCCTGCGCCAGCACCTCATTAACCATCAGGTGTTCTGCGCCCGCTACTGGCCGAATGTGTTGGATTGGTGCAAACCCGGTGATTGGGAATACCAGCTGACTGAGAACTTGGTGTGCATACCCATTGACCAGCGGTATGGGGAGGAGGAAATGCATTGTATAATCAACGTGATAAGAAATTATAATGGAACCAACAGTGTTATTTAGAGATTTTGAAGAACGTGACATCGATTTCATCTATAAGTGTAAGAATGATGAAAAGCTGAACAGCATGATAGTAGGCGATTGGCATCCTTTCACCTACGAGGAGGCTGTGAACTGGGTTCATGGTTGTATGGGCGAACACGATACATATAAATTTTGGGCAATGTGTACTAACGACGATGAAGAACGCATTGTCGGATGGGTAAGTCTATCAAATATTGACAAGTTGAATAAAAGCGTATGTTTTCATGGGATTGTAATTGGAGATAGTGATTATAGAGACGGGATGGCATGGATAGAAAGCTACTTATTTGTATATAAGTATGTTTTTGAAATATTATACTTTAATCGTTTATTTGGTTCAAATATTGAGAATCAGATTGCAAGTTATAGTATGGGATATGCAATGTTTGAACAACTAGAAGGTAAAGCTCGGAAAGCTGTTGAAAAAAACGGGCAATATGTTGATGTGGTCTATATGTCCATTCTGCGAGACGAGTACTTTAAACACAAAAATAATAATGATTTTGAATATAGTAAAATCATATTGAGACTTGCTCAGGCAAGAAAGGCTATAATTAAAGGGCAGAGAATTGAATTTTAGCAGTACATGCAGAAGAGTGTAATTGAATATCTTGAAAGAACCGTAGGGCTTTATCCAAGCAAGGTGGCAGTACATGACTCGGAGATGAGCATATCCTTCTCAGAGTTGTGGGATGCAGCCAAACGTATATCAAATGCCATCAAGGCGGAAGAAATAACGAAGAATAGTCCCGTCGGAGTGTTTATCTCAAAGGGATGTAAAATGATAGAGTCGTTTGCTGGTATCAATATGTGTGGCTGCTTCTATGTGCCGCTGGATACCAAATCGCCCGATTCCCGTGTGTCATCCATCTTGACAACGCTGGAGGCTACCTGTGTGATAACCGACAAGGCTCACGAAGCACAGTTGTCCAAGTTCTATAATGGTAAAGTGCTGGTGATTGAAGATGTTGTCGCAAACGTTAGCCCAGAGGGTGGTGACAAGAAAGATTCCCTTCAGATTGATACCGATCCTGTTTACAGCATCTTTACCAGTGGCTCAACGGGAACCCCGAAGGGTGTGGTTATAGCTCATCGTGGAGTTATTGACTATATCGATTGGGCTGTCTCTACGTTCCATATCACTTCAGAGAGTGTGATTGGCAATCAGGCTCCGTTCTATTTTGACAACTCAACGCTCGACATCTATCTGATGTATTCAACGGGTGCAACGTTGAATATCATACCAGAGAGTTGTTTTGCTTTCCCTGCAAAGTTGATTGATTATCTCAATGAACACAAAATTACTTTCGTGTTCTGGGTACCATTCGTGTTGGTGAATGTTGCCAATATGAACATCCTGGCGTCTAAGAAACCGGAGTATCTCAAAGATGTGTTCTTTGCAGGAGAAGTGATGCCCAACAAGCATTTGAATTACTGGCGTAAGCATTTGCCAGACTGCCGTTATGCTAACCTCTATGGCCCAACAGAGATTACCGTTGACTGTACCTATTATGTGGTGGAACGTGAGTTTACGGATGACGAGCCGTTGCCTATTGGATTCCCTTGCCGGAACAGCGATGTGCTGATTCTTGTGGATAGAAAGCGTCTTGCTAAACAGGGTGAGCAGGGTGAACTTTGCGTAAGAGGCTCTTCGCTGGCACTTGGTTACTATAACAACCCCGAGAAGACCTCAGGTGCATTCATCCAGAACCCTCTGCATAGCCATTATCCTGAGACCATCTATTGCACTGGCGATGTGGTTTACGAGAATGAGTTGGGTGAGATTATGTATGTAGGTCGTGTGGATGCACAGATTAAGCACAATGGTTACCGTATCGAGTTGGGTGAGATTGAAACCGCAATCCTCGGTACTAACATGGTTGACAACTGCTGTGTAGTATACGACTTTGCCAACAAGAAGATTGTACTCTTCTATCAGGCCGCAGAAGATTTGAATATGGCAGAATTTCGCAAAGCACTTGCAACAAAGATTCCTCGCTATATGTTACCTACAGAGTCTCATCGTGAGGAGATTCTAAAACAGAACAACAGTGGTAAGATAGATAGAGCATACTATAACAAGTTATTCAAGAAGTAATAATGCAGATCGTTAAGTCTTTTGAAGAACTGCAGCAGAAAGTAGCAGAGATTCGTTCACTAAGGCTAGGTTTTGTCACCAACTTCTTTCCTGACCCTGTTAAAAACAGTTTGTGGATAGAAAAAGGTGACTGTTATACAGAGCGGGTGAATAACACTTTGTTCATTGTAAGAAAATCCCTGGCTTTTTGGAATGTATTCTATTGCTCAACAACCCTTGATGAACTAGGGGCTGATTTGGAAGTTTTTCAAGGTCAGAATCCACGGAAGGCGTTGATGTATGACCTGGTAGGGCGTGAGATTCAGTGTCAGCCTTTAGTACAGTTGTTCAAAGCAAAGGGTTGCACAGAAGCAACCTCCCTTGTGCGAATGAATCGAATGACAGAACCAATGGTGTATACTCCAGATTCTGCTATTCGTTATGCCACTGTGGAGGACTTACCATTGATTCGTGAACAACTACATCAGTATTTCGATGAGCGTACGGAGCAGATTCCGTATGATGAAGAATTAATAGATTATACAAAACATCAGCATATATTAGTATGCGAAGAGAATGGTGTAATGGCAGGATTTCTCATTTTTGAGTTAAACGCTACAACACTTTATCTCCGTTACTGGTTCACGCATCCGTATTTTCGTGATAAGAAGGTAGGTTCGCGACTTCTGCGCAGATTCTTCGAAGAAGGAAAGTATACAAAACGCCAATTGTTCTGGGTGATCCGCACTAACGAGAATGCCATAAAAAGGTATAAGCACTATGGCTTTATTGAAGAGAATATGTTCGATTTTGTAATGCGGTATAACTAATAGAGTAAAAATAAATAGTAGGTGATATGAAAGAACAAATTATTAAAATTCTGACCGAGCTCCGTCCGGAGTTTGATTTCACACAAGAAGGTGTGGATTTCATAGAGGAAGGTATGCTTGATTCGTTTGACTTGGTTACATTGGTCAGCGAGCTGGATAGTTCCTTTGGTATTTCAATTGATGGAGTGGACATCTTGCCCGAGAATTTCTCTTCAGTGGATGCTATTGCCGCTCTTTTGGTTAAGAATGGAGCAAAATAAGCTTATATGGATTTTGTATTTAAGCATAAGAGAATAAGTGGCATCCTGACCGTCCTGCCCCAAAAGGCAGTGAAGTTTGAGGATGAGATGGCAAACTATAACTTCTCACCTGCAAAGTGTATGAAGTTAAAGATTGCCATGGGGTATAATGAGCATCGTATTGCTGCAGAGGGGCAGACGTCATCAGATTTCTGTGCATATGGCTTGAAGCATCTTGTAGAAAATGGTTACTTAAATTCTGAAGAGGTAGATGCATTACTGTTCGTATCACAGTCACCTGACTATTTCATGCCTCCTACCAGCAATATCCTTCAGGGGAAACTAGGTATGCGACAGGATTGCCTTTGTATGGACATTAATCAGGGATGTGCAGGGTTCGAACTTGGTTTAATACAGGCTTGCATTCTTTTGGATCAGCCCGCCATCAAGAGAGTTGTCCTGCTCAATGCTGATGTATTAAGTCCGAAGGTAAGCCCAAGAGACCGTAACAGCAAACCATTGATTGGTGATGCGGCTGCAATTACAATTATTGAACAGTGTGAAGAAGAAAATCCCATCTATGCAAATATTAAGATGGATGGTGCTGGCGCATTAGTTCTTAACATACCCGCCGGTGGTTTTCGTATGCCCAGTACACCTGAAACAGCAGTCATGGAAGAAGATGCTGCAGGCAACTTCCGCAGCAAAGACAACCTTGTGATGCAAGGAGACGAAGTGTTTAACTTTGTACAGCGAGAGGTCCCTCCAATGATAGAGCACTTGTATGAGCAGAGTGGTGTTGATCGTAATGAGGTAGATTGGTATATGTTCCATCAGCCCAATAAGTTTATGCTACATAAATTAGCTGATAAGTTAGGCGTTCCTCACGAAAAAATGCCCGCAAATATTGTGGAGAACTTTGGCAATGCCAGTGGTGTAACCGTTCCGACCTGTATCAGCTTTAACCTTGGTGAAAAGCTGTGCAACGAGACGATGCAGTTATGCATGGCCGGTTTTGGAGTAGGCCTCACCTGGAGTTCCATCATGATGAAAGTTGGGAATTTGAAATTTAATAAGATAATAGAGTTTTAAGAGTAATAATTATTAAATCATTGAACAATGGAAGAATTAATTGCAAAATTGGCAGACATCCTCGAAGTGGAGGATCTGGATATTACAAAGAAGTTTACGGACTATGACGAGTTTGACTCATTGGCAGCCTTGACCATTCTGGCTACACTGGATTCAGACTATAACAAGACCATGAAGGCTTCTGATATTCGTGGTTTTGAGTCAATAGAGGCTTTCTGTAAAGAGGTTCTGGCATAATGAGTACAACAGGATATACCCTGATAACCGGAGCGACTTCCGACATTGGCCGTCAGATATGTGCCACGTTGGAAGCCTCCGGCTATTCACTGCTTTTGACTGACCTGGATGAAGGGGCTTTGGCAGATGCTAAAGCATCCCTTCAGCATCCAGAGCAGCACTTGACGCTTGCACTGGACCTTTCGGAAGTTGAACAAGCTGAACAGAAGCTTACTCAGTTTATCACAGAGAACCAGATACAGGTTACGAATGCAGTATTTGCGGCTGGAATCTTTGCCGTGAAACCGCTGAAGTTGCTGAATTATGCCTTTGTGAAGAAGAACTTCGATATAGCTTTGTTTTCAATCATTGCACTTACAAAGGTGCTGACAGCGAAGAGGGTGAATGCAGACAATCTGAAAGGAATTGTCTTTATCTCAAGCGTGTCTGCTATTATGGGAACAAAAGGTTATGCGACCTATGGTGCTGTGAAGGCAGGAATGCTGGGATTGATGAAATCTCTGGCTGCAGAACTTTCGCCACGTGTTAGGGTGAATGCTGTATTGCCTGGTGGTATTCGTACCCGTACAACCAATTTTATGTACGAGAGTCAGGAGGCTCCTAATCCCCGGTATCTTTTAGGCGATGGTGAGAAAACAGACATCTCTAATATGGTTGATTTCCTGTTGTCGAACAAGGCTCGCTGGGTGACCGGTCAAGAGTTTGTTGTGGATGGCGGATTAACTATAAATTAATTTTAATTTCTGAGGTCATGGCAACATGTAATACAAAATGTGCGAATGTCGTCAACGCCTTGGAAACATCTTTGCTCATACCTGCTTAGCGATACGTCTTCTTGGGTGACTCGTAGCTGGTATACATTTAATTGTTACTATTTATAAGAGAGCAGTCGGCTCCTAAGCCTACGACCGAGGCAAACGATGTTCTTGAAAAGCTAGAAGCCATCAAGGATGATCCTGACGGGTTCTTTAAGTTAGGGGATATCCTTAGGCCGTCGGGGTTTTCTGCTGCGGAATTGCGTAGGCGAATTGCTACTGAAGTACGACAGTGACGAGCAGATGAACCATATCATCGAGCACATGGAGGATTATGTGCAAATCAAGGTGAAAAAGTAAGAAAACATTCCATTTATTTGGCAGATTCGGGAAAAATATATACTTTTGCAAACGATAATTCATAGACGAAAGTTATGGCAACAGAATTCAAAGGCAAACCGTCAGAGCCACTGCTTAGCCACGAAGCTACACTTAGCAGTGCCAATGGTTTTACTGCTTTCAACTATGGAGGTTACCACATCCGTTTCAAGGCACCTTATAGCCTCGAACGATATGTGGATGTCGTTAATTGGGATAATGGCTATCTGGTGGTTCTGGCCAAATATAGTCACAATGACAAGCCCGAAGAGGAATATATCGACCTGAAGCCCATCCTTGATGACTTGTATATAGACTCCGCTACTTTTCTAAAGCCCATAAAAAGTGTTCGTATAGCCTATGCCTGACATCAAGAACATAGCCGATAGAGCTGACGTTATTGTCAACGGATATGCTTTCACCCAGAAGGCGGTTCTGCAAAGTTCTTTGTCAAAAGCAACGGCGATGCTGTTCTTCGCAACCGTGGCATACTCACGGATTGTGAGATAGCCAAGATTTCCGCTTTCATCAAGGACCATTATCAGGAAATGTATCTCCGTTGGTCGCAATATAGCAACAAAGGCTATTACGAAAAGTAGTCTGCCATTCTGATATTATAAGATTTCTTTTGCTCGGTTGCACTCTTTATGGAGTGTGACCCTCTGCGGGATTTCCGACAACATCCATGAACATCACTATCGAACAGTTACTACAATCCAGAACGAATCTAACGAACACTAATATATGACGGAAATAGAAAGAATATTAGCAAAGGATAACTTTGACGAAAAATTTCTACAAGAAGAGACCATATGTGACTTTTACGTTACAAGAGAACGCAAAAAACTT
>FLNV01000784.1_pt1 | contig 21019 bp, 18 predicted proteins | sample 1140351 | NCBI WGS metagenome assembly FLNV01 (sample SAMEA3878207, study PRJEB12797) | bioreactor metagenome | biome: Moose rumen | place: Sweden | collected 2011-10 | reverse complement strand
GAAAAGGCTATTATCTTTGTGGTGGCTATCCGTCAGGCCGAAAGCCAAAGCGGAACCCCGTCTGCAAATTAACCGACAACATGGGCGGCGATGAAAGCCAGTCTATAGCTTAGAGCTCGAAGAGGAAAGTACCACTTATAACAACACGGAATTGGATACAAGGCCGTGTATAGCTTGACATGTACCCATAGAAAGGGATTACGCGAAGTTTGTTACCTCGTCGGGGCAATTTGTTCTCTATTTATAGAGGAAAGATACATAGAAGAAATAAAACTGCCAAAACTTTATGTAAAAAATGCAACAGAAAAGCTGACTTTTCTAACTTTTCTCGCATAAATAAAAGGCAATTCGGGGAAAGTCAAGGTAACAGGCAAAGTCGCTTGCAAGGCAGGAAAATCTGTTTTGGCTGAAGGCTTTCGGCAGTTTTGGGCTGCGAAACTGCCAGTTTCGGGCTGCGAAACTAAACAGCCTTAGAAGGCGCAAACATTTTTTCAACTTTTTTATACATGTTACATGATTTCTTCTTTGGCAGACCACACTGCATGAAAAAATCATTTCATCTTCCATACTCCATCGGCTTCGCGCACCATTGGCACTGCCACGGTCTCGCGGCTGGCATCGGCGAACGACAAAGTCAGCAAAGCTATTATACAGCTATCGACATATTCACCACGAAGGTCACCTACGCTGACCTCGGTAATGCCTCCGTGGGCCTGACGTTGCTGGTCGAGGAACATAAGGGCGTTCTCAAGTAACAGTTGCCTGTACTGGCCAGACATACGCGACGCGCCGCAGTGGCCACTGACCCACTGCTCAGGCTGGCCGTAAATCAGAGCATCGTAATAGTCTTTGGCAGCACTCGCAGCCTGCTGCTCGTCTGTAGGACCGCTGCCTGACGAGCATGCAGAAACGGCGACAGTGAAGATAAAAAGTGAAACAGCTGTCGCCAACGAACAAATATGTCGGTACATCTCTGACTATTTCTGTCGTATGAAAAGATTTATGGGGGTGCCTGTCAACTGCCAGTTTTCGCGCAACTTGTTCTCAAGGAAACGCTTGTATGGCTCCCTGATATACTGCGGCAGGTTGGCATAGAAGACAAACGACGGTATGCGCGTGTCAGGCAGTTGCGAGACATACTTTATCTTAATGTATTTACCCTTGATGCTGGGTGGCGGCGTGGCCTCAATGAGGGGAAGCATAACCTCGTTCAGCTTGCTGGTGCCTATGCGCGCCTTGCGGTTCTTGCAGACCTGCATAGCCGTCTCCAACACTTTGAATATACGCTGCTTGGTAAGTGCTGAAGCAAAGATTATTGGGAAATCGGTAAATGGCGCCATACGCTCGAGTATGGCATTGCGGAAGGTGTCGATGACCTTCTGGCTCTTGTCTTCCACCAGATCCCACTTGTTGACCACCACAACCAGCGACTTCTGATTCTTCTGCACCAGCGAGAATATGTTCATGTCCTGTGCCTCTATGCCGCGCGTAGCGTCGAGCAGCAGTATGCATACGTCGCTGTTCTCTATTGCCCTGATGCTCCGCATGACGCTGTAGAACTCTAGGTCTTCAGTCACCTTGTTTTTGCGCCTGATGCCAGCGGTATCAACAAGGTAGAAGTCGAAGCCAAACTTGTTGTAGCGTGTCAGTATGGAATCGCGCGTGGTGCCGGCAATGTCAGTCACAATGTGGCGCTCCTCGCCGATGAATGCATTGATAATGCTCGACTTGCCCACATTGGGCCTGCCAACCACGGCAAAACGCGGTATTTCCTCCTCGGTCTGCTCCTCGGGTACGTTGCTCAGCTGGCGCATTACCTCGTCGAGCAGGTCGCCAGTGCCCGAGCCTGTGGCAGCCGAGACAGGCCAAGGCTCGCCCAGTCCGAGACTGTAGAATTCTGCCAAGTAGTATAGATGCTTATTGTCGTCACACTTGTTGGCTACCAGCAGCACTGGCAGTCCGGCACGACGCAGAATATGTGCCACATCCTGATCCCAGTCGGTCACACCGTTCTGTATATCAACTACGAAAAGAACCAAGTCAGCCTCTTCGGTGGCCACTATCACCTGCTTGCGAATCTGCTCCTCAAAGATGTCATCGCTATTGACCACCCAGCCACCCGTATCGACAACAGAGAACTCACGTCCATTCCACTCGCACTTGCCGTACTGACGGTCTCGCGTGGTACCCGCAGTCTCGCTAACAATGGCGCTGCGGGTCTTGGTCAGACGGTTGAACAGCGTAGATTTGCCCACATTGGGCCTACCCACTATGGCTACTAAATTTCCCATTTTATATTCCTTGTATAAATTCGGCCGCAAAATTACACATTTTTTTTCAAACTGCCAAACCACAGCGACGTCTTTTCAACCTATTCTCACCGCGACCCAATCCACAGGAATAGCAGACCAAGCAGCATGAGGAAGAGATCGAAAGCCTTGGCACGGAGGTTCTTCTCATGGAAAAGCAATGCGCCAAAAAGGAACGACACAATGACAGAGCCGCGCCTAATCATTGAAACCACCGAGATGAGGGCATCGGGCTGAGACAGCGAAAAGAAGTAGAGGAAATCGGCCACCGAAAGGAAAGTGCTGACGCAGAGTATGCTCCAGCGCCAGCGGAACGGCGTGGTATGTCTATGACTGGGCCACCACAGCAGTAGCAGCATGACACCCATCATGCCACACTGGTAGATGTTGTACCAGGACTGGACCATCATGCGGTTCAGACCTACCCCACCGCTTTCTGCAGGTGCCATCAGAAACTTGTCATACAGACCGCTGAGGGCTCCCAACAGCGCAGCGCCAATGGTCATGTATATCCAGCGGTCGTGGCGGAAGTCGATGCCTTCCTTGCGGCTACTGCGCCGGAGTAGGAAATAGGAGGCAACGGCCATCATAACACCAGCCCACTGCCAACCGTTCAGCCGCTCGCCAAACACAAGCAATGCACCCACCAGCACCATCACAGGCCGTGTGGCATTGATGGGGCCTACTATAGTCAGGGGCAGGTGCTTCATACCGAAATAGCCAAGAATCCAGCTTGACAGCACAATGACCGCCTTCAACAATATATAGCGGTGAGCCTCCCAGCCGCCTGACGCCACATGCACCACGCTGCCGTCAAGTGTACTGCTGTTGTGGCTCAGCAGAATGAACGGCAGGAAGATAAGCGAGGAGAAGAGCGTGTTGAAGAACAGCACGGGTATCACCGCGTTGTCTCGTAACGCCATCTTCTTGAAGACGTCGTAGCAACCGAGCATGGCTGCCGAAACAAAAGCCAGAATCAGCCACATTGCATCATCCCCATTCCCATCACGAGAAGAAGCCGAGCAGTGCACCGGCAGCCACAGCAGAGCCGATGACACCAGCCACATTGGGACCCATGGCGTGCATGAGGAGGAAATTCTTGCGGTCGTATTCCTGTCCCATATTGTGGCTTATGCGGGCACTCATGGGTACTGCCGAGACACCAGCATTGCCAATGAGCGGATTGATCTTCTTGCCTTCGGGCAGGAAGAGGTTTATCAGCTTCACAAAGCAGACACCACTGGCCGTGGCCACCATGAAGGCGCAGGCACCAATGACGAAGATCAGCAGCGTGTTTAGAGTCAGGAACTCGCTGGCCTGCGTACTACAGCCCACGGTAAGACCCAGCAGTATGACCACGATATCGTTGAGCGCCGATCCCGCCGTCTTGGCCAGACGTGTGGTCTTACCACTCTCCTTCAGCAAGTTGCCAAAGAAAAGCATTCCGAGCAGCGGCAGTCCTGAAGGTACGATGAAGGTGGTGAGCAGCAGACCTACGATGGGGAAGATAATACGTTCTGTCTGCGATACCTGTCGCAGGGGCTTCATGCGTATGACGCGTTCCTTGTCTGTGGTCAGCAAGCGCATGATGAAGGGCTGGATCAGAGGCACCAGAGCCATATAGCTGTAGGCACACACCGCCACGGCACCAAGCATGGACGGACACAGCTTCGAAGAAAGGAAAATGGCCGTCGGGCCGTCGGCGCCGCCAATTATGGCAATGCTGGCAGCCTCGTTGGGAGCAAAGCCCAACGCCAACGCCACCATGTAGGCCCCGAAAATGCCAAACTGTGCGGCAGCACCTATCAGCACCAGTTTCGGATTGGCCAACAGAGCAGTGAAGTCAGTCATGGCACCTATGCCGAGGAAGACAAGTGGAGGATACCAACCCAGACGGACACCCTGGTAGAATATGTTCAAGACCGAGCCCTCTTCATAGAGTCCAATCTCTAAATTGGCATCCATACGGAAAGGTATGTTGCCCAAGATAATACCGAGGCCGATTGGTATCAGCAACAACGGCTCAAAGTCTTTCTTGATGGCAAGGAAGATGAGCACACAACCCACCAGTATCATCATCAGATTGCCCGCAGTGGCATTGGCAAAGCCGGTGAAGGTGAGGAACTCGTTGAAATTCTCTATAAGGAAATCAGTGAAGCCCATGCGATATAGCTTAGAATTGAGAGTTGAGAGTTGAGAGCAATTATCAATTGTCAATTATCAATTGTCAATTATCAACAGTAGGTCGCCCTCCATTACATTTGCCCCCTGCTTGACAGCGATGGCAGAGACGGTGCCGCTCTGTTCGGCCTCAATGTTGTTCTGCATCTTCATGGCCTCAAGGATCATCACAGTCTGTCCGGCTTCTACGTGCTGGCCCACCTGTACACGTATCTCGCTGATAGTGCCTGGCAGCGGGGCCTTTTGCTGGAAGCCCGGAGTGTCGGCTACGGTCTGCGTCTGTCCAGCCGGTGCGTCAGCAGACTCGCGTGCAACGGGAGCCACAGGCGGTGTGACTGGCTTTGTGCGCTTAAGACTGCTGGTGGGCCTTACAGGCTGTTTCAACACCACTTCGAAAGGAATGCCGTTGACGTTAACCTTAGCCACGCCATTCTCCACATCCTCTATCTCAACATCGTAATCGATGCCCTTCACCGTATATTGATACTTGTTCATCTTGTATGTTAACTGTTTATTATTCTACACTTTCATATTATTATCAGCTCAAGCCCAGCAACACTGGTATCGGCTCGCTGTCGCGCGTTGGGTGCGTGTCGTGCTGGGTCATCTGTGGCAGTTCGCTGTTCCATTCAGTGTTGTGCGGCTTTATGGTTATCACGCCGCTCTCCACGTCGTGCACATCATCCTGATACTGCTTGATGGCCATGGCGATGACGGCCATATAGGTCTCCATGTCTATGCCTTTCGACTGCAGACCGTCTTTCAGCAGGACATTGGTTTTATGTACCGTCTCTTTCGTTTTTTCCACCGTCACCTTCAGCGGTTGCACCTGTGCGGCACGGTGCATGGTCTCACGATTGCGCATAAAAATGCCGAAGACGGTGAAGAAAGCCCACAGCAGTGCCAGACACGAAAATACGATGCCCATGGACAGCACAGTCATTCCGAAGCCATGTGGGTCAACCTCGGCCAGGTGCTGCGAGCGTTCGAGTGCCCGGGGGGCTACGTCAAGAAACATATTCATTGTTGTTACGATTTTACTGGTTGTGAATTACGCCGCGCAGCACGTCAGTACGATAATCTCGGCAAAGAAAATACGCAGGAACATTGACAGCGGATAGACCGTGCTGTAGCCGATGGCTGGCGCTCCCTTCGAGCATACGCTGTTGGCGTATGCCAATGCTGGCGGATCGGTATAGGTACCGGCCAGCATACCCATGATGGTGAAGTAGTTGAAGTGATACCTCATGCGTGCCACGGTACCCACTATCAGGATGGGAATGGTAGTGATGAGGAAGCCCGTCAGCACATATAGCAGTCCGTCGCCAGCCACCACCGTACTCCAGAAGCCTGCCCCTGCCTTGATACCCACACTGGCGAGGAACAACACCAGACCTATTTCGCGCAACATCATGTTTGCCGATGAGGTAGTATATGTCACCAGCTTTATCTTATAGCCATAGCGACCTATGAGTATGGCAATGATGAGCGGTCCGCCGGCTATGCCAAGCTTCATCGGTGCGGGCATACCGGGTATGGCTATGGGCAGCGAGCCGAATATGATACCGAGCATTATACCGACGAAAATGGTGGCTATGTTGGGCGTGTCCAGCTTTCGCTTCGAGTTGCCCATCATCTGTGTGACATGCTCCACGGCATCCTCCGGGCCCACTATTCTCACCCTGTCGCCTACCTGCAGGTTGAGCGACGGAGAGGCAAATATCTCCATGCCCTGACGCGATATGCGCGTGACGTTCACGCCATAGACACTGCTCAGATGGAGCGAGCCCAGCGTCTTGCCGTTCATCTGCGGCCGCGTCACTATGACATGCTTGTCAACCAGCGGCTGGCTGTCTTCTTCCCAGTCAACCTCAACCTCCGGGCCAAGAAAGGCAACGATGGCCTCGCTGTCACTTTCGGCACACACTATATACAGTATGTCGCCAATATGGAACACCGTGTTGCGGTTGGGTATGCTGACCTGACCCTCATGCAATATGCGCGAGGCCACAAAGTCGCGGTTCATGAAATCGTGCACCTGCAGCAGCGTCTTGCCCTCCAGATACTGGTTTCCTATCTTGATGTGCATCAGATGGGGCTTCTGCGCCACATTGCCCTCCTCGGCTGCAGCCAGCTCGCGCTCTTCCTCTTCCAGACGCACGCGGCAGATGTAGCGTATCAGTATGGTGCTGCCTATTATGCCCACCACACCGAGAGGGTATGCACATGCATATCCGCTGGCTATCATGGGTGCCGTGCCTCCGGGAAAAACGGTGGAGAGGGCCTCGTTGGCTGCACCCAGACCCGGCGTGTTGGTCACAGCGCCATACATCGTACCCACCATCATGGGCAGGTTGACCGGGTTGCTGGTGTCGAAGAATATGAAATAGCAGGCAAACATGACGGCTATGTTCAGCACAATGGCAGAAGCAGCCAGTCCGTTCAGCTTGACGCCTGCTTTCCCAAAGTTCTCGAAGAAACCTGGGCCGACCTGCAGTCCTATCATGAAGACAAACAGGATAAGACCAAAGTCCTGAACGAAGGTCAGTATGTTGGCAGGAGCGGTGAAGCCCAGATGTCCCGCCAGAATGCCGGCGAAGAGGACAAAGGTCACGCCGAGGGCAATGCCCCCGAACTTCACCTTACCCATATAGACACCCGCAGCTATTACAATAGCATAAAGCAACGCTATGTGGGCCACCGAATTGGTATCGGCGAACAGGTTTACAAGCCATTGGAAGGATTCCATAGATAATATAGCGGTAATTTTAGTTTTTGCAAAATCGGGTGCAAAGTTACTAATAAATTGTCACACACACAACTTTTTCCGAAAGAGAATGGGCCGTTGTTTTCTAAAACATTGTTAAAAGCGGGAACCTCATTAGAAAACTTTAACGCAACTATCCACCTGTAGAATCGAATATTTTCGAGCAGAAAGCAAATGGCATAGAAAAACGTCATTCTGATGCATTCGGGCTATAGGGTTGTATGTCAAGTTGTTATTAAAAATCGTTCCCTTTTTGCTTTGCAAATAGGCCCCGCTACACCGCAACGGAGGCCCCGTTACCTTGCAACGGAGGCCGTTTCACACACCAATGGAGGCCCCGTTGCGATGCAGCGGAGGCCCAGTTGCAATGGAGCGGAAATGTTGTTGGCGAACACAGGGGAAAACAATCCATTGGTTTGTGGTAAAAATTCCCACAGCCAACGGATTGTTCAACTCTAAAAGTGCAGAAAACTCGTGCAGTGATTCTAAGGAATCTTGGACTATAGAAAGGAGGAAGCGTGCGTTCTTCGCAGCTTTGTTCTAAGGAATTTAGGAATATAGGAAGGAGGATGCGTGTAGTGTCCCGAGTTCTATTCTAAGGAACCTAGGAATATAGGAAGAAACGGCATTCCTAAATTCCAAGATTCCTTAGAAAAAGAACTATTGCTTCACCACTACTTTTCTCCCGCTCTTGATGTACAGTCCCTTCGTGGGCTGCACCACGCGCTGACCGCCCATGTTGAAGTAGCGGCTCTGGGCGCTGCTGTCTGTTTCAGTGAAGGTGTCAGCAATCCCCACCGCTGTCTTGTCGGTGAAATAGCCCGGTGCCTCTACGCCTCCGTCGATACAGGCGTAGGTGTAGTCGGTATGTTCTGCGTCATACGCCGTTCCACCGCCGCCGACGAGGTTTGTGCAGTCTGCAAACATATTGTACCCAGAGTGTACTAACGCAACATTGCCAGTTTTCCATTCGCTGCTTGCGTATAAGGTGGTCAGGCTGGAGCAACCATAGAACATAAAATCCATGTCCCAAACGTTGACGGTGTTGAAACTGCTCACATCAAGGCTCGTCAGGCCAGAGCAGCCATCGAACATTTGACTCATGTCTATCACGTTGGCGGTGTTGAAATTGCTAACGTCAAGGCTCGTCAGGCTGGAGCAGCCATCGAACATGCAGAACATGTCTGTCACGCTGGCTGTGTTGAAATTGCTCAGATCCAGGCTCGTCAGGCTGGTGCAGCCGTTGAACATGACGCACATGTCCGTCACGTTGGCGGTGTTGAAATTGCTCACGTCAAGGCTCGTCAGACTGGAGCATTCACTGAACATGCCGCCAGTGTCCATTACATTAGCGGTGTTGTAATTGCTCACGTCAAGGCTCGTCAGGCCAGAGCAGTGAGAGAACATTTCACTCATGTCTGCCACATTGGCGGTGTTGAAATTGCTCACGTCAAGGCTTGTCAAGCCAGAACAGCCATAGAACATCCTGCCCATGTCTGCCACATTGGCGGTGTTGAAACTGCTCATGTCAAGGTTCGTCAGGCTGGAGCAGCCATCGAACATTTGGCTCATGTCCGTCACTTTGGCGGTGTTGAAACTGCTCACGTCAAGGTTCGTCAGGCTGGAGCAGCCATCGAACATGTGACTCATGTCCATCACGTTGGCTGTGTTGAAACTGCTCACGTCAAGGCTTGTCAAGCCGGAGCAGCCATAGAACATCCAAGACATGTCCGTCACGTTGGCAGTGTTGAAATTACTCACGTCAAGGCTGGTCAAGCCGCTACAGAATGAAAACATGCTGACCATGCCCATCACGTTGGCGGTATTGAAATTGCTCAGGTCAAGGCTTGTCAGGCTGGAGCAGCGATAGAACATCAATGCCATGTCCGTCACGTTGGCGGTGTTAAGGTTCTCAATGCCTGTAATGGTTGTGAGATTTGAGCAATAGTAGAACCAATATGCTGTGCTGGTGATACTTGTACAGTCAGCGAATGACTCGTCAAATACTACAGAAGTGATGTGTCTCGTCCGCCCATACCAACTTTGGTTAAAAGTGTTATAGAACGGCCCGACACTCAGTCCGCCGCGAGCCTCTTTCTCATTGTCATAATAGAAAGTGAGTACCGTGTTGTCGTTGCTCAACACGGCGTATGGCTCCTGGGCGAATAGTCTTGTACTGAGGAACAGCATGGCTGTCAGTACAAGCAATAATTTGGAATGATAATTATGTCTCATTTTTGTAGTATGGAATGGAAAAGGTGTGCAACATTTAGTCGGTTAATACTCATATTCATTTCCATTGACACGGCAAAGGTAAGGCTTATTCCTGAAACGGCCAAACAAAAAACGCAAAAAAACTGAACCGAAGTACACTGAATCCGGAAATAATGCATAACTTTGCCGCCGCAAATCAGAACTCGCCATGCAAGGAAAAATCATACACATCACAGGGCCAAATGCATCGGGCAAGACACGACGCATGGAACAAATGCGGCGCGGCGCCGCCACCGAGCACCTGCGCTATCTGGCTTTCAGCGACGCCTACGGCCCGGCCGTTGACGGCAGCTACTATCTGCAACAGCGCTGGAACCAGCACGACATAGACGCAGAGACACCGCTTGTGGGCGACGTGTTGCAACGCTCATACGCAGCCACTGGCCCCGACACGCCCGAAAGACAGGCGCTGCGCCAGCAGCTGTACCGACTGTTCGGCCTGGACAATATGTTGCAGCGATACATCATATCGCTTAGCAGCGGTGAACTGCGCAAGCTGCAGCTGACCAAGGCGCTGATGGCTGCACCGGAAACACTCATTCTGGACAATCCCTTCATAGGGCTTGACGCACCGACACAGCAGCAACTCGCAGTACTGCTGCAGCAGCTGTCGGACAAGCTCGGAATAACAGTCTATCTGGTGGAGCCAACATCGGGATACAGTACACTGCAACAAGGCAACGCAGCGCCCGTATCGACAGGCACGCCGCAGCTGCCCGCCGGACTTGACATGCCACCATACAGCGGCCGTCAGGCAATAGCCATGCATGACATTAATATTATATACAGTGGGCACACCATACTCTGCCTGCCGGAATGGCAAGTGGAACGCGGCCAACACTGGGCCATAACGGGACCCAACGGGTCGGGCAAAAGCACGCTGCTGTCGCTCATCTGCGGCGACAACCCGCAAGCATACGCCTGCGACATCAGCCTGTTCGGCCAGCGGCGCGGCACAGGCGAGACCATCTGGCAGCTAAAGCGACGCATAGGCTATGTGTCGCCCGAGATGCACCGTGCCTACCGCAAGAACCTGCCTGCCGTGGGCGTCGTGGCCAGCGGACTGAAGGATACCATCGGCCTGTATGTGCATCCGACAGCGACAGAGGAGCAACTGTGCCTGAACTGGATGCAACTGTTCGGCGTGGGCCATCTGGCACACCGTCCATTCCTACAGATAAGCTCTGGCGAACAGCGCATGGTGCTGCTGGCCAGAGCTTTTGTCAAAGACCCCTTACTGCTGATTTTAGACGAGCCCATGCACGGACTGGACCCAGACAATCGCCAGAGGGTAAAGGAAATAATCTGCCGGTGGGCAGCCAGAGCAGATCGCACGCTACTGATGGTTAGCCACTGCGACGACGACTTTCCGCCGCTGATAGACCACAGACTGTCGCTGGGCGGCTACTCCTCCCAGTGAAGCACAGCACCACACCGGCGTGCAGGGTCGGCACCCTTATAGTCCATAGAATACGGACTGCCTGTAGTAGGACTCTTGCCTATGTAGAGATGGTTGCGCAGTGAGAACAGCATGAAATCGTGGTCGAGGTAGTCCTGCCAGACGAATTTCTCCGCCTCATTCTGGTCGGTTGTAAAACGCACGTCGCCCGGCAGTCCCTCGCCATACACCTTGATATAGCGGCCGTCGGCACACCGCAGCGACACCACGCCATGGCCGTGGTCAACCAGCTGGAACTGTGTGCGCTGACTGTGGTCGTCGGGGCGAGTGTCGTAGAGAATTCCGTGAGGGTCGCACACAGCCGGACGACCGGTGGCCTTGTTGATAATGCGGAAAGTCTTGCCGTATGGTATGTTCTGCGAACGGTCGGCACAGGGCTCCGTCACGGTGAAATTGTCAAACTCAGCGTAACCGCCGCGCTTGCCACCCTTGTTGAAGGCGAAGAGGGCATGGCGCGAGCCCTGGAAGGATATGAGCTGATATGAGAGCGGCATCATGCGACCCAGGGTCTGGAAGGTTTCCCCGTCGGTGCTGTAGGCATACTGTGCCTGGTCGCGGTCGTAGTCGCCATTCATGCGGAGCCAGATTTTTCCGTTGGCTACATCTACAGGCACGGAAACGGTGTCGTTGGTAAGCTGTTCGAAGCAGCACAGCGTATATGCTGCCCCACCCTTCTCGTCCTTTCCACCTTTGACAATGCCTATCCACGAGCAGGGCACGTTGATGTTGCCAAGGCCAGCCACGTCGCCGTCCTTCATCCCCTTGACATACAGCTCAACAGTGGCTACGCTCTGTGGACCTATGACACGCTGCGTCAGCGTGTTGCGGGCCCACATCAGCTGTTCGGCCGGGTTGCTGTTGATACGCAGGCGGCCACTCTTCAGGCTCCACTGCGTGTCGTCGGGATTGTGGTTCCACTGCCACACGCGGCCCAATGCTTTTCCGTTGAAATCATCGCTGCGCATATAGGGAGCGTGGGGTGCTACGGCATCCACAGCAGAACCATTGTCGCCCATTGTTGTGCCGGGCTTGAACCACGTGCGCGGTGCGCGTCCGAGATTTCCGCTAAGACCCACCATAGGCCAGCCGTCCTTCCACGTCATGGGCATAAGGCAGACAGTGCGTCCTATGCTATGGAAGTCCTGCATGAACAGTGCCCACCACGAGCCGTCCTTGTACTGCACGATGCCGCCCTGATGGGCATTGGTGCAGGCCGTGGCATCCCTGTCCACAGGACTAAGACCAAACTTGGTGCCGTTGCGGCCTATGCGCGGCCGCTCGCCACGGGGCACCTGGGTAAGCGACGCGGCATGGTAGCCGTAAGTCTCGTCGGCGGTGATGACCCGCGTCTCGTAGGGGCCCCAGATGCTCTTCGAGCGCGAACACAGTGTGCGGCCATTGGGCTTGTAGTCGGTGGAGATAATATAGTACATGCCATTTATCTTGTAGGCATGGTGACCCTCTCCCACCCCGTTTCCTTCGGGTATGATCACTCGCTCGCTGCCCTCCACAGGCCCACTCATGTCTGGCTTCAGCTCGGTACACTTGACCGTGCCGTAGCCATGTATGGCATATACCTTGCCGTCGTCGTCGAACAGAACACCAAGGTCATAGATGTTGCCCTGCATATTGTGGTGCACCCAAGGGCCGGTGATGTCCTTGGCCGTATAGCACTGCAGTCCCTTGCCGTTGACGTTGCTGAAGACATAGAACTGTCCGTTTGCATACCGTATGGCTGGCGCCCATATCCCTTGGCCATACACCTCTCTGCCATCCTTCAGGGCAAATGCGGGGTCGCTAACCTGCTTGCCCTTCTGGTCGGTGACCTGAAAGTCGAAACGGTCAAAACAATAGGCTATGTTTTCCCAGTTGACAAGATCCTTCGAATGGAGTATGACCAGTCCCGGCACAGCGTGCATGGTGGTGCCAGCCAGATAGTAGTCGTCGCCAACACGCAGAATGTCTGGATCGGAAAACTCGTCGTAGAAAAGCGGATTGGTGAAAGTGCCGTTGCCATTGTCGGCTGTCCACGAAGCCGTCTGTGCCTGAGCAGAGGCGAGCCCCAGCGTCAGCAGTGCTGCGGATAGTAGGATTCTTGTTGTCATAGGAATTTAGGAGTTTGGGAGTTTAGGAGTTGGGGGTTTATTTTCTGCGCACAGTCTTGTTCGACATATCAGACATGACACGCTGCTTGCGATGCAGGTGCTTGAGCTGGGCCAGCGTATGCTGTCGCGTCAGCAACAGCTGATGGCGATAGACCATACACGTTGCACAATAGAAGATGCCTGCCTGTATCCACATATAGAGCAGCTCTGAGCGCACCTCGCTGATGGAGGCCCCCATGGAGTTGAGGCGGACAAAGGCACGTATGCCAAAGGTGCTGGGAAATATCCATGACACACCCTGCCACGTGCCGGGTATGGCACTAAGAGGCCAGGGTATGCCGCTCATGAAGAGCAGGGGCACCGACACGAAGACAATGAGCAGCATGACATTCTCACGGTATCTCACCATGCACGAAATGAACATGCCGAAGAACGTGCAAGCCAGCAGGTATGGTATTAGCATCAGCGCAATGTCGCGCCACGACGCCAACTGGGGGAAACTGAACATTCGTGGCACAAGCAGCGAAAGATAGGCAGCCATGACGGCGAACACCATCAGATAGCAGAGGGCCTTGCCATAGACAATTCGGTGCACACCGCCATAGTGGCGGTCTATGGGTATCAGGTCGCCATACCGGTTGTCCTCGCGAGCCGTGCCTGCACTCAGACCAATGCCAAGCACCAGCGTCTGCTGAAGAATCAACATCAGCACGCCAGGCAGTATGAATGAGCCATAGCCACCGGCGGGATTGAAGATGGGAACCTCGTCGTAGTCAAGCGGCCTGGCTGACACCTCGCTCTGACGCACCGTGGGCGCAATGCTGCGTCCGCCTGCGGCCAACGAGCTGAGCTGCGCCTGTATCTCGCCGCCCATGTCAAGCGAGACGAAGCGCGCGGCAGAAAAGATGTTCTTATAGGCCAGAATGAGCGACATGTCGCAATAGACGCTCATGGACGTCTGTTCCCCGCGACCAGTGCGTGTGGCAAAGTCGTGGGGGAAATAGTATATGCCCTTCACCACCTGGCGACTGACCAGCGACTTGGCCTCGTCAAGGTCGGCACAATGACACAGCACCTTCACCTCGGGGGTGGCATCGCAGCGGCGGATGAAGTCGCGGCTCATGGCCGACTTGCTGTCGTCAACCACAGCCACAGGAACGTCGCGCAACACCTCGTTGTTGTATATCCAGCTGTAAAGCAGAGGATAGACTATCGGCACTACGATGAAGAAAATGAGTACACCCTCGTCGCGCAGCACCTGGCGCATCTCGTGGCGCCATATATGTAGGGCATCTGTCAGAGCTTTCATGGGATATAGACGTATGTCAGCATGGCGTTCTTCAACTTACGCCATACCATGATGGGCAGGAAGATGAAACCGGCCAGTGCAGCAAAATGGAACCACACCTCTATGACAGGGAATCCATTGAGTACGGTGGCCTGATATAGTTGATAGTAATGGCGCAGGGGGAACAACACCGACAGCGACTGCAGTGGCGGGTCCATGCCAATCACGGGGAAGGCAGCGCCGCACATGGAGAAGCTGAGTACAGCCCAGAGCGAGCAGATACTCATAGACATGCGCAGCGACGGCATCAAGCCGAAGACAAACACGCCGAAGCCCTGGGCAGCCAACACCTCCATCAGCGACAGGCGCAGTATGGTCCACCAGCCGCCGGCATGTGGGAATTGCAGGATGTGGTAGATATAGAACTCATACCCCAGCACCACGATGAGCCATACCACTGTCTGAGGCAACAGCTTGCCCACTATGGCCACCGATATGTTGTTGTGGGCCTTGCCCATCAGCAACTTGTTGCGGCGGAACTTCAGCTCCGTACCCAGCGAGTAGGCCGTGACAAGAAAGATGAAGAGCATCTGCAGTCCAGGGATAAGCATGGTAGAAAGATAGGCATTGTAGTTGGTCCACGGGTTTCCCACCTGATGCAAATCGATGGCTATGGGCTGCAGAGCAGCCATAATCTGTCCGTCGCTGAAGCCCTGGGCACGCATAGTGCCTCGCCCCACAGCGGCCGACCCCAACGTGGCTATGGTCTTAAGGTCGCGCCACAGCAGCGAGCCACTGGCTATGCTGGTATAGCTATAATAGAGCGACACCTTTGGCTGGCGCTGCGACAGCAGGGCATCTGTGGTGCCCTTGGGCAGATAGACGAAAGCGTATATCTCATTCTCCTGCATGGCACGGCGAGCCTGGGTCACGTTGGGATAGTGCGCCACTATACGCGTCTGCTGGAAGGCATCCATCTGGCGCAGCAGCGAGCGTGTAGTAGCCGTATTGTCAAGATCGACCACACCCACGGGCATCTCCTTCGGCAGACCGTCGTGCATAAGCGTGGTGAAGAAGAACAGCACCATCAACGGAAAGACCACCATGCAGAAGCCGTACATCGGATTCTTCCACATGATGCGCAGCTCGCGCCATACTATTGCCAATATGTCGTCGAAAGCCTGCTTCATCTCTTTATGATGAGAGACATGCCAGGACGCAGCCCGTCCAGTGTGTCTATCGGAGTGGCCTTCACCTCAAAGGTCTTCATGTCATACTGCCCGTTGGCCTTGGTGGCTTTCCACACGGCGTATGAGCCCATATCCTTTATATGATAGACCTTCATGCGTATATTCTTGTCGAAGGCTGGCACGTGGGCCGTCAGCACATCGCCCACCTTCATGCCCTCAAGCTGGTCCTCGCGAATGCTGAACGTGCCCCACATCTTGTCCATCATGGCAATGTTCATGATAGGTGCACCGGTGCCCACCAGCTCGCCCACCTTGGGGAAGATGTCGCTCACCTCGCCGTCCATCTGCGCCACCTGCACGGTTTCGCCCATGTACGCCTTCACCTCAGCCACGGCTCCCTTGGCTCGGTTCACCTGTGCTGCGGCGGCCTGCTTCTCCTCTATGCGGGCACCGTTGACAGCCATGTCATACTGACTCTGGGCGGCCCGCTGCTGAGCCAGAGCTGCATCGCGCTTGGCCTTGACCTCGTCGCGTTGCTGCTCGGACACCACCCCCTGCTGGAACAGACGTTCTATGCGCTGATAGCTTTTCTCTGTGACATCGGCTGCCACCTTGGCCTGCTCAAGCAGCTGGTAGGCACCCTGCACCTGTTCCTTGCGGGCTCCTGAACGAGCCATGTTGTCCAGCGCCGAGGCTGCCTGCTCGGCACTCTCGGCCTGCATCTGCTTGGCATTGACCTCAGGTGCGTCAAGTATGGCCAGCGTATCGCCTGCATGAACGAAGTCGCCCTCCTCTACACGCAGTTCCAGAATGCGGCCGGGCACCTTGCTTGACACACGGTATTCGCTCACCTCAACCTGACCTTGCAGTATGTCCGGGTCGCGGTCGAGAGCCACAAAGCCTATCAGGCCTACCATAACCACCACGGCAATGAAGCCGCCTATGGCCAAAAGGATATTGTTGTGTTGTGTTTTTGCTGACATTTTTTTATTTGACTATTTGACTATTTGACAATTTCTTTATTTTACTATTTTAGGAGTTATTCCCTTTTCAGAGCTGTCCAACTGCCTTCCGCCAGTTCTCCTGACTCATAATGCAGTCGATACGAGCGTCTATGACGGCCGACTTGGCCTGAAGCCAACCAGTCTGCGCCTCCATAACGGTTGATGTGGGCACCACGCCCTCCTTGAATCCCAGATTGGCCATTCGCAGGTTCTCCTCGGCATTGTCCATAGAGTTGAGTGCCGTTTGCAGTCGCTTGTCAGCCTCGCTGATCTGCAGCTGCGACTGTTCAGCCTGCAGCTGCATCTTCTCTCTCATGTCTTCCATCTCCAACTGGGCTATGGTGTTGGCTCCCTTGGCGGCCCGCACCTTATAAGCCACGTCGCCCCAGTTCCACAAAGGCACGCGGACCAGCACTCCAACGTTCCAAAATCCACCGAATTTCTTCTGGAAGCCATCGAAGACATTTGGGTTAGTCACGGCATAGCCACCCGTCAGGGCCACCTGCGGCAGGTTGCCAGCCTTCAGTATATTGACCAGCTGGTGGCTCATCTGTACGCTGGTCTCTAAGGCGTGCAGTTCTGGTCTGGCATCAACAGAGGCATTGCCTGCCAACACGGGGTGCGCGGCAGAGCCACCTGCAACAGAAATTCCGCCCTCGTCGGCCAGAGTGACCGCCTCGTCAAGCGGCAGCCCCACCAGCTGGCATAGCAGCATGCGCGACAACTGCAGCCCATTGTCAACCTTCTGCAGTGTCAGTCGGGCTTCGTTCAGCTTCACGCTCACGCTCAGGCCGTCGCTCTTGGTGGCCACTCCCTCGTCTATCATCTTGTTGATGTCGCCGTTGAGTTGCTCCAGCACCTTGACATAGCTATCGGCCAGCTGCTGTTTAGCGCGCAGCGACACCACCTGCCAGTATGCTTGGTCCACGGTATAGATAATGGTCTGCCGCGCGGCCTCGGCAGTGTGCTGGTTGAGCGTCTCGTTCAACTTGGCCATTCGGTTCAGGGCCACAATACTGCCACCCATGAAGACGGGCTGCACGGCCATGATGGTGCCGGCCCACAGGTGGCGTGTGTCGGTGTCGAAGGCATCTACTATCTTCTGTCCCTCGGCGTTAAGCTGTTCGCTTATTGCGCCGATGTTGCCGTTCAACATCTGCTGCAAGCCAGCCGGGTCTATACCTAAGCCTGACAGCAGCTGCAACACCTGCGGCGTGAGCAGCTGGCCGCCCATGCTGGCCATACTCTGACTGAGCGAAGTGCCTACTGTGGTGCCAAGCGAACTTATACTCTGCTGCTGCACCTCGCTCAACAGGCTGATAGGTCTGCTGGTGAACTGATAGGTGCCCATAGCAGAGATATGGGGCAGATACTTGGTGCGTGCCGACTTGCGCAGATTGGCTGCAATGTCCTGCTTGACGCGGCTCACCTGCAGCTGCTTGTTGCTTCTCAAAGCCATCTGGCGGCAACTGTCAACCGTCAGCACACGCTCGGCATGGCTGGTCGGCAGCAGTCCGACAAGACACACCATACAGAGCAATTGTCTTTTCTTGTTCATCATTTATGCCATATACATATTTATTATATGTGTAAACCTGCTTAGGGCAGGCTCCCTGTTTTTATATAAACCGGCTGCAAATGTAAACATTTTCCACCGAACTGAGAAAAAATTCACATAAAAATCTATTATAATTACATTTTTTTGTCATCTGTGCCCGTGTATCGACACAGGCTGCCGTATGACTACGGCTCGGCTGCGTGGCTATCAGCCTTACTTACTATATAGCTGATGTCGTAGCACCCTGCCTCGCGCAACTGCCGTTTTATCTTTGCCACTATGCCGTATGGCGTGTTGCGGTCGGCCCTGATGGCTACGGCCATTCGCTCCTGGTCTTCAACGGAGAGGTCAGACTTGGCTTCCAAAACGGCTTCGCCCACATGGTCTATGGACACAATCTCGCTTTCCACCTGCACATGCCACTGTCCACCCGTCTGACCGACCAGCACCTGCACCACGGCAGAACGGTGGGCGGCACGTTCGGCCAGGCTGCCCCGCGGCTCGGTGACCTTTACCTGTGGGGTTATGTCGCGAGCGTGGGTGGCTATCATGAAGAAGAACAGCACGGTGAAGATAAGGTCGGGCATCGAGGCTGTGTTGAGTCCGGGCATCTTCCGGTCGGGCGTTCTGAACAGGGTGCGTCTGAAATTATTCAAGTCTCAATTGTTGATTACGAATTGTGGATTATGAATTGTGAATAAAGAATTGTCAATTATCAATTGTCAATTATCAATTTAACAGATTATGGATTGTCTGTCTGCTCGCTGATTCGCGGCGACACTCCCATGCCGCGGTAGGTACGGACTATGGCCTCCTGTAGCTTGTAGTAGCAGCGATAGGGTGCCGTGCTATCCACCGTGAGTGACAGCAGGTGAGTGTTGCCACGCTGCTGCACTATGGCTTCTATCCTTGCAGGCAGCTCGCTCAGGTCGATGACCTGTCCGTCGGCCATCAGCGTGCCGTCGGCTGTCAGCGCCAGGCTCAGCACATCGCTGTGGCTGACCAGCAACTCCTGCGCAGCGTCGTCGCTGGCTGGCGGCAGATGGCGGTGCAAGCCCATCTGCGAGTCCATAGACGAGGTGACGAGAAAGAATATGAGCAGCATGAACGAGATGTCAGCCGTAGAGGTTGTGTCCAGACCTGGTGTCTCGCGACTTGAACGTTTGAACAGCATATCCTATTTCTTCAGTTTGCGCACCACGCCGCTGCCACCAATCAGGGCGGCTACCGAGGCTACCACTAGCAGCACAGCTATGGTGTCTATGAACATAGGGACGAGACCGTCCATGGAGGTGAGTCCCAAGACAAGAATGAGCAACAGTGTGACACACACGGCAATGGCCCTGGCTGGCACGCCATGGTGGACGTATGTGGCAGGATCGCGCAGACTGAGCGAACGAAGCCACGAGCCTATCGCGGCAAGCAGTGTCAGCGAAACAAGCAGATATAACAGACAGAGCCAGAAGTTGACCATGGGCGCACCTATTCCTGATTATGCTTGTGTTTCATAACAATGTCCATCAGCGTGACCGCACTCTCTTCCATCTGAGCCGACAGATGTTCTATCTTCGAAATGATGAAATTATAGAACAGCTGCAATATCAGTGCGGCAATGATGCCGAAGATGGTGGTTATGAGCGCCACCTTCATTCCCTCGGCCACAATGGTGGGCCCGATGTCGCCCGCCTGTTGTATCTGGTCGAAAGCCATGACCATACCTATCACAGTGCCTAAGAAACCCAGCGAAGGACAAATGGCGATGAAGAATCTGATCCACGACGTGCCACGTTCAAGCTTGCCGACCTGCACCGTGCCGTAGCTCATTACAGACCGCTCGATGTCGTCAGTATGCTCACGCAAGTGCAGCAAGCCCTGATAACAAATGCTGGCCACAGGGCCACGCGTATTGCGACACAGCGCCTTGGCCTCTTCTATCTCTCCCTGTTCGACTTGCCTCGACACTTCATTTAGCAATTTCTTGGCATCTATCTCGGATAGAGACAGATACACTATACGTTCAATACAGCAGGCAAGTCCCAGTACCAGTGCTGCAGCCACGAGCGACATGAAGCCCGTGCCACCTTCCTCAAACTTATCCTTCAGCCGTTGGTGCAGTCCTGCACTGGCCGCAACGGCCTCGGCCTCAGCCATCAGTGCCGAGTCTGACATCTCTGCCACGATAGCACTGTCGGTGGCATTGGTTGCCGATAATGCGCTGTCGGCCTGGGCCATGACCTGACAGCTCAGCACCACTGCCAGCAGCAGCGTCAGAAGCTTTCTGAAGTTGAATATAATATTAATGTGTATCATCACGTAGTGTATTCTGTCTGTTATTCCGATATTCGAACCGTTGAACATGTATGCAGCATTGCCCACAAACCGCGCGCAAAATTACTACTTTTTCTTCATAAACAATCAAAATCTATTTTTATTTTATCCCATATTAAACTTTAAGCTTTTTTTCGTGGCTTATCAGTAGGAAATGAAACGAAGGGGTTGGCCAGGCCGTCCCCTTCGTCATGATTTCATCAATTTTGTTCAACTGTTGCCCAGCATCCACGCTATCTGACCACCTTCCTCGTCGTCCCGTCGGTCATCTTGATGATGTTCAGCCCCGTCTGCGGCTGTGCCGTACGTCGGCCGCCGAGGGTGTAGCGGGCCTTCTCGCAGGCTGTGACGGCCTGTCTGACGGTGCTGACGCCGGTGTCCTCGTCGCTGATGAAGAAGAACTCCTTCCACTGCTCAGCCTGCTGATAGGCCGGTATGCAGCCAGCTGGCACGGTCAGCGTGCAGTTCCACTTGTTGATGTCGTCCAGCGCCTGCGAGCCGCACGCGGGCGGGGTGGTGGCGCGGCTCACCAGCCTTGTCATGGCCGTGCAGTCTG
>FLNV01002277.1_pt1 | contig 21071 bp, 17 predicted proteins | sample 1140351 | NCBI WGS metagenome assembly FLNV01 (sample SAMEA3878207, study PRJEB12797) | bioreactor metagenome | biome: Moose rumen | place: Sweden | collected 2011-10 | reverse complement strand
TACACATTTTAATTGTTATTAAATGTGTCTACCTATATCAGTATAAGTCATTCTTTAATTTGTTGGGAAACATTGCGTTACGGAACTCGCCTTTCGTGGCATAGTTCAAGTTGTTGTTTTCCTTTTGCAAAGGTAATACATTTCCAACAAAAAACCAAGTTTTTAGGGAAATTATTTACCTGAGGTGGGGGGTTACCAGTCTTCTTCGTCTTCGTCCTCGGTGTCTGTCCAACGAGAGTAGAAGCCCGGGGCTTCGGCTCCTGACTGGGAGTCCTCTTTGTTTGGATCAACCTTCACATTACTGCCTGTCTGAAGCAACTGACAACCCATTACTACCACATCGATATGGGGGGATTGATATGCTTTCTTGTCCATGATGATAATTCTTATTTAATGAATACCTTTCTGATTCCCTTCTCTGAGTGCTCAATATAGATGCCATGGGCAGGATGCTCCACACGACGTCCGTCAAGCGTGAAGTACTGGATGTTAACGTTAGGGTTAGGGTTAACGTTGCTGATGCCCGTCGTACCCTCATCCCACACGAGGCTGATGGCCTGTGAACCCGAAATAGCACTGGTAGCAATCTGCAGATAAGCTTTGTTGGCAGCCATCTTCACGCTTGCATCGTCCTGGGCAATCTTGATGAACTCCCCACTCTTCAGCATGAAGTTGGTGAAGTCACCGTCCGTGGGTTCCACATGAGTCGATGCCGTGACAGCCACGAGGGCGTTATCGGTTACGTCTTCGGCCTCATCGGTAGTGACATTGAGCGTATAGCTCTCACCAGGTGTACCTTTCAACAGCACACCCGTCTCAGCGGGAATAACGCCGCCACTCATGTTGACCACCGTCATGGTGCTACTTTCGGTATCGAAGTTAGTACAGTAGTGGGCGGTCAACCCCTCCGGAATGGACACCTTCCTGTCGGCCGAGAATGTCCCAATGCCCGACGCCGGTATGGTGACCGTCCAGCTGTCGTGCTTCATGCGCAGGTAGCCGCCTGCACCGCAGTGGGCCCTGCTGGCGTCAGTAGCACTGGCATCGAACGTGGTGCCGTCCTCGCCAATGATGGAGGTGCAGTTCTTGAAGATGTCCGCTTTGCCGTTGACAAAACCCGTTCCAACATCAACCGACTCCAGCAGGCCGGCCGTTGTCCAGTCGTCGCCGATGACGACACTCTTCAGCCCCGTGCAACCAATGAACAGGCCATACATGTTGGCCACGCTGGCGGTGTTGAAACTGCTCAAGTCGAGGTTGGACAGCGATGAGCAATGGTAAAAGGCCCTCATCATGTCGCTCATGTTGTCTGTGCTAAAGCCCGTGAGGTTCACTTCCTTCAGCTTCTCGTCACCATCAAACAGCCATGTCAGGCTGCTCAGTTTCTCGTTGGTCCATCCCGAAAGGTTGACGCGCTCCAGGTTCGGACAGTCAGAGAACATCATGCGCACATCGGTAAGGCTGGCAGTGTTCAGTCCGCCCATATCGACACTCACCAGGTTCGGACACTCAAAGAACATCTGGTACATCGTGGTTACCTTGCCTGTGTTAAGGCCACTCATGTTGACATGCTCTACGTGGCTGAGCCAGAACATACAACGCATGGTAGTGACGTTCTGGGTGTCGAAGGAGCTGATGTCGATAGACGGCAGCCTGACGGACTGGAACATGCTGCTCATGTCGGTCACCTTGCTGGTGTCGAAGTGAGAGACATCAAGGCTGGTCAGCTCTATGCAACGTCCGAACATGTCGCCCATGTCGGTGACGTTACGGGTGTCGAAGCCGCTCACGTCGATGGTGGGCAGTGCCCAGCAGTAGCCGAACATACCATGCATATTGGTGACGTTGGCAGTGTTAAACTGGTCAAGCCCCGTCAGCGTGGCCAATGTTTCGCAACCATAGAACAGCTGGCCCATGTCGGTGACCTTCCCCGTGTTGAAGCCCGCCACGTCAAGCGCCGTCACCTTCCTGCAGTTGTAGAACATGCTGCTCATGTCGATGACTTCGCTCGTGTTCAGATTGTTGAGCCCATCGACAGCCGTCAGGTTTTCAAACTGATTGAACCAGCCGCTGGTGCAGTTGGGTTTCACGTCGGCAAAGGTTGACTCGAAGACCACACGGGTAGCCTCGTTACGAGTATTATACTTGTAGCTGTTCCAGTTGGGCGTCTTAAAGAGGACATCTCTCCTGACGAGGGTGTTTTCCACTTCATCGCCAACCCAGATATTGGTGACGGTCACTCCAGTGCTGCTGCCCTCGGGCATGAATGTCTTGCCAACCCCCACGTTGTCGGCAGTCTTGACGAAGTAGAGCGTTGTGTTTCCACTGCACCAGATGGCCAACGGCACTTCGGCAGCCCGCAGATAGCCACCTGTGCCGGCGTGAGCGTATGCCGCCGTGACATTCGATGCATTATAGGTGGTGCCGTCCTGTCCCACGATGTTGGTGCAGCCCGTAAACATCTGTGTAGAGTTCCCCTGGCTGATCTTGTCCTTGATGTCCCAGGTGCCGGCAAACACATAGACGCTCGCCAGCTGGCTGCACCCGTTGAACATATAGTTCACACTCGTCAGTTCCTCGGTGCTGAAGCTGCTCAGGTCGAGGGTCTCAAGGCTGCTGCAGTTTCTGAACATATAGCTCATGTTGGTTACCAGACTGGTGTTCAATCCCTTCACATTGAGGTTCTTCAGATTGGTGCACCCGTTGAACATATACTGCATGTCAGTGACGTTGGCAGTGTTGAGGCTGCTCAGGTCGAGGTCTTCAAGGGCAGTACAGTTCTCAAACATACTTCTCATTGTTGTCACGGCAGGGGTTTTCAGTCCCGTTACGCTGGTGAGCGTGCTACAGCCTTTGAAAAAATATTCCGTAGATGTTACACTATTCATATTCAGGCTGCTCAGGTCAATGCTCTCCAACGACGTGCAGCCGCTAAACATGCTTCCTGCCGACTTTACGGTGCCGCTGGGGTTGACGTATTCCAGTCCGGTCAGGGTGGTCAGATTTTTGCAGTTCTCAAACCACCTGGCAAGCGTGTTCGGCTTGACATTGGCGAACGAAGGCTCAAACACCACGCTCTTTATCTTTGAGTTGATGGCCGACCACTGCTGGTTGCCCTGTGTGGCGCTCACCTTCTTGCCGCTCCATACCTTGGCCATCCTCAGTGGTGTGCTGCTGCCCTCGGGCGTGAACATGCGGCCGGGCACCAGCTGGCGGGTGGACTGCAGGAAATAGAACGGCGTGTCCTCGTCCACCCAGATGGCGTATGCCGTAGGTTCCACGGGAGTGTCGGTGCCCGTCTTCATGTAGCCGCCCGCTTCGTCGGTGGCACGGGTGCCGTCCACGCTGCTGGCAATATAGGTGGTGCCGTCCTGTCCCACTATGGCATTGCAGCCGTTGAACATATTGGTTGAGGTGGCGTTGACTGCCGTCCACGCACAGCTCACGTAGATGCTCTCCATCTGACTGCATCCGCTGAACATCTCCCTCATGTTGGTGACGTTGGCGGTGTTAAACTTGCTCAGGTCGAGGCTCGTCAGGGTTGAACAGCCCTTGAACATACAGCTCATGTCTGTAGCGTCTATCGTGTTGAAGCCGCTCAGGTCAATGCTCTGCAACGCGCTGCAGCCCTCGAACATGTTGTTCAGCTTGGTGGATCGTGTGACGTCAAGGCCGTTCAGGTCAATGCTCTCCAGACTGCTGCATCCGCTGAAAAGGTACTGCAGTGTTATTCCCCAGTCGTGGTAGTCGTCACGTTCCATCACGGGCAGCGTGATGCTTTCCAGACTGCTGCATCCTGCCAGCATGTGGTCAACGGAAGTCACCTTGACAGAAGAGGCTGGAAACAGCAGGTTAGTGAGGCTGCTGCATCCGTTGAACATATAGTCCAGACTGATAAAAGCGTTATTGACAAACGCCGTGCCGCTCAGGTCGATGCTCGTCAGGCTGCTACAGCCGTTGAAGAGGTACGACACATACGATGCCTTGCTCAGGTTGAACGAGCTGAGGTCAATGCTCTCCAGTTTCTCGCATCCGTTGAACATCTTATAGACAGACTGCACCTGGCTGGAGCAGAAGCTGCTGCCCAGTGTGAGCGTCACCAGACTGGAGCACCCGTCGAACATGCAGCTCATCTGGCCTTCCGGGCTGTTCGACATGCTGCCGCTATTCACGCTGGCATTGCTGAAGCCCGTCAGGTCGAGGCTCGTCAGGCTGCTGCACCCCGCAAACATCGACCCCATGTCCGTCACCTTGGCGGTGTTGAAGAAGCTCAGGTCAAGGCTCAGCAGGCTGGTGCAGTTGCGGAACATGGCGGTCATGTTCGTCACCTTGGCGGTATTGAAGCCGCTGCCCATATTGATGCCCTGCAGGTTATTGCAGTTGTAGAACATGCTCGCCATGTTGGTGACGTTGGCGGTGTTGAAGCCGCTCAGGTCGAGGCTCATCAGCGCATTACAGTTGTAGAACATGCTACCCATGCCGGTAGCAGCATTCGTGGCGAAGTTCGACAGGTTAAGTGTTTCGAGGTTCTTACAGTTGGAGAACATATTGTTCATGTTGGTGGCCTTAGTGTTTGCCCAACCTCTCAGATTGAGCGTTGTCAGTTCCGAGCAGCTGCTCACCAGATAGCTCATGTCGGTAACCTTCGCGGTGTTGAAGCCGCTCAGGTCGAGTGACGTCAGTTTGGTGCAGCTGCTGAACATATACGCCATGTTGGTCACCTCGCTGGTGTTCAGGTTTCCGATTCCTATGATGGTGGTAAGGTTGGAACAACCGTTGAACCAGTAGTTCGTTGACGTTGGCAGCACCTGGGCAAATGATGGTTCAAACACTACGGTGGAAATGTTGTTATAAACACCCCATGTTCTCCATGCCGGACTGTATGTAGCGGAAGCTGTGACATCAGTTCCACTCCAAACACTCTTGATGGTCACCGCCTCTGTGCTGCCCTCTGGCGTAAAGTTGCCTCCGGCGGTCAGCGTCTCAGCGCGATGGGTGAAATACAAAGTGGTGTTACCTTCACACCATACCACGTAGGGAGTCTCTCCCTCTGCGCTTGCCCCTGTGACAATAGTCACCATCAGGGCGAAAAGTGTAATTAGCTTTTTCATACCTTTTGTTGTTTATTCTTCATTCTCATATCGGCAAAATTAGCAAAAAAACACCAACAAATCCTTGCCCGAGAGGCACTTTTTGACGAACTGCCCCTTCTGAGTGACCAACTCAATGCCCCTGACACACTTTTTCCTGATTTTCTTTGCCAGTCAATGTTTTTTTTGTAACTTTGCCATCATGGAAACATCAAGACGCACATTCTTCTTGGGGCTGGCGCTCTGCGTCTGCCTCTCCCTTCAGGCCCAGATAATGAGCCAGCTCACCTGTCGGCGATACACCACCCAGGACGGACTGCCTCAGCTACAGACCGAGCGGCTGTACCAAGACACACGAGGGTATATATATATAGGTACACTGTCGGGCTTTGTCCGGTTCGACGGCCGTACGTTCACCCCCTTTTTGAAAGGCCAGCGGTTCAACATCGTGGGGTTTGCCGAAATAGAGGGAACGGTGAGGGCTTTCGACTTCCGCAGGCAGTGGCTGACGGGGTTCGACGGCTTGGAGATGGTTCCCATAGACCCAGAGGGACAGTGGCTGCTCAACAACTTCAACAGCGGGAGCCTGCCCGAAGGCTTTGTGCTGTTGGAAGACGAACAGGAGCAGAACCGCCGCCTGTGCCGCCTTACGCCCGAAGGCTTTATAACCGAGGTACGAGGTACGAGGTGCGAGGTACGAGGTACGAGGTGCGAGGTGCTTGACCTCATGACTCCCGATCGAAGGCTCTACATGGACTCCACAATGCTCTACGTGCCCACCCCGCAGGGACTCTACGTCATACGCCAGAACCAAGCCGTACGTCTGACAGCCAAGAACGATGTCTTCAGCCTGCTGCGTACCGACGACGGGCTACTGGCTTTCGCCGCCGACGGCATCCATACGGTCAGCGAGAGGGGACTATGCATGAAGACCCCGTTCGACTTCAGCCAAAGCAGCTACGGACTTATTGTCAGGACGCTGGCCAACGGACGGCTGATCATAGCCGACGAGCACTCTCTCTACGAGTACGACGGAAGCCACGTGCAGGAAATAGCAACAGGATTCAACCTCATCAAGGACCTGCTGGTCGATCGGTGGGATCGTCTGTGGGCAGCCACCTACCAAGGGCTTTACTGCTACTTCACCCGCTGTTTCACCAACCACCGTCTGACTGACCCCAACGACATTGTGAGAGCTGTGGGCGTGGATGGAAAAGGACAACTGGTCATGGGAACGCTGAATGGGCAGTTGTTGACCCCCTCCAACCTCCACCCAATGGGGGAGGCTTCAAGCGCATCGGAACACCCCCTCCAGTTGGAGGGGGCAGGGGGGAGGTTGGAGGGGGCTTTCTTCGCCCCCTGCACCGCCACTCTCGACGGCAAGGTGTATATGGTGGGAGATGGCGATGTGGCGTGCTACTGCGACAGCGGGCTATACTGGCTCCACCTGCCCCATGACCGCTACCAGTTTGTGGCAGAAGCTGGCGGACGCCTCATCATAGGCAGCCGGAAGTGCATCAGCGCCTATCACCCCGCAACAGGCGCTATTGACACGCTGAGCACGGAGGTGCCCTACCCCTGGTGCGCTGCCCAGGACGCTCAGGGCAGGCTCTGGGTTGGCAGCACGTTCGGGCTCTTTGCCGATGGTGAGAAAGTGGAATACCCTCAAAAACTTATTGTCACCACCATGCAGCGCGACAAGCAGGGCAACATTCTCTTTGCATCGAAAGACTCACTCTTCCTCATCCGCAATGGCGAGGTTTCGCCCCTCCAGCAGGATGCCCTTTCCGGCCACGAGGTGCGGTCGCTCCATGTGTCACCCAAGGGTTTTCTGGTGGTGGCCGCCATCGACGGCCTCTTAGTGGCCCGTTTAGACAAAGACTACACGCTCACCGATGTTCGTTTCTTTGACCATACCAATGGCTTCACCGCCCTGGAGCCCCTAATGGCCACCATTGCTGAAACCCCTGACGGCACGGTGTGGGTGTGCGGCGTAGAGGAGATGACCTCGTTCCGACCTGCCGATCTGCTGGCCTACAGCGAAGCCGACACCTACATCAGCCCGCCCCTGCGCTGGTGGCAGCACTGGTGGGTGTTGGGTGCTGGGTGTTGGGTGCTGGGTGTTGGGTGTTGGCTGCTGGCCCGCTGGTACGAGAAACGCCGTAACCGCAAGAAGATGATTCGTCTGCAGGCAGAGAAGCTACAGAAGGAGAAACGCATAGAGGCCATTCACGAAAAGGCCAGGGCCCACTTCCTGACTCCCGAGCCGGAGAAAAGACCCGATGCAGAAAGAGACACTCAGCACGACGGGCTGGAGGGTGCCCTTAAAGACATTATGAGGATGACGGAAAACACTGGCGACGAACGGCTCACCTTCCGCACGGCGAGCGGCACCGTTGCCGTGGATGTACAGGACATTGCCTACTTCAAGGGTGACGGCAACTATTCGCTCATGGTGACGTACCACGGCCAGGACACCGTACTGCTGGGCTTGGGCGCACTGGAGAAGAGACTTAGCCCCGAAGTGTTCGTACGTGCCGACCGCAGCACACTGGTCAACATTCACCAGGTGTGCCGGCTGCTGCCCAAGCAGCGCCGCTGCATCTTCCGTTCGCCAAGTGGTCAGGAGGTGGAAACCACGCTGCTCGCCCCTGCCTTCCGCAGGCTGCAGGAGCTGATGTAAGGGAGAGCCCGAAGGCCAAAGGTCAAAGGCAAAAAAAATGTTAATACTTTGCACGAATAGAACGGAAACGGAAATATAATGTGTAAATTTGTACACAACTATAAATTATTAAAACTTGATTAACAACATTTTGCTTATGAGAAAGATTTATGTAGGACTGCTGTTAGCCTTCGGCTTGGCTTGCGGCAGCCTTAGCGCCAGCGCACAAAGCGTTGCCGTGACAGAGAGCGGGAAGACCGTGAAGCGTATCACCTTCGACCGCGAGAATGTCACTCTGGTCTATCAAGACGGAACGAAGGATGACAATGTCAGCCAAACCACTATTCACCGCGAAGCGGCTACGGGGATTCGTAACGTTAACCTTAACCCTAACGCTAACCCTAACGCTAACGTTAACAGCCAATATTACACGCTTGACGGCCGCCGCCTGCAGTCGGTGCCTAACGGCAATGGGGTGTATATTAAGAAAGAAGGTAAAAGGGTGAAGAAGGTTAAACGTTGAGGGTGTGGGTGTGGGTGTTGGGTGTTGGGTGTTGGGTGTTGGGTGTTAAGCGTGTCTTCGTACCTCGCACCTCGTACCTCGCACCTCGTACCTCGTACCTCGCACCTCGTACCTCGACCTTCGACCTTAGACTATTAAACATTAAACAGTAAAAAGATTATGATGAGAAGAATACTACTTACCCTTTTGGTCTTTGTGGCTTGCATGGCAGCCGAGGCCAAGACCATTAAGATAACGCTTGCTGACGGAACGGTGAAGGTATTTACCACGTCGCAGCTGGACGCCATCGACTTTAACGACGACGGCACGCTGACCATTACCACCTTCGACGGCGAGGTACTGGAAGCACTCGGTGCTGAGTTCGACGAACTGACCGTGGGTTACGAGGACATCATCTACGAGGAGGTGGACGACGTGCTGAGCTTTGAGGCCGACGTTGACGGACTACCCGTTAACCTGAACTACGACCGCGACGCCAAGCGGCTGAACTACGTCTATACATCGACTGACCCCTTCAGCGAGCCCATCACGCTGAGCGGCAGCATACTCATTCCTACCGACATCATGAACGGTGAGAAGAAGTGCCAGGGCATCATACTATATGACCACTACACCATCTTCAACCGCACGGAGGCTCCCACACGGGGCTTTGCCACGCTGGAGGGCATGCTGCTGGCTAACCCGCTGACACCTGACTACATCATCGTGGAGAGCGACTTCTACGGCTTTGGCGTCACCGAACGCTTCCCGCAGGCATTCCTGCAGGGCACCCACAACGCTCGCGCCAACCTCGACGCGCTGCTGGCAGCACGCCAGCTGCTCGACGAGCGGGGCTTCAACTATGGTCCGCTGACCTTCAACGTGGGCTACAGCAGCGGCGGCTTCGATGCCCTCGCCGTGCAGAAGCTGCGCGACATGGAGTACAGCGACAGGGTGAGCTTCGACAAGACCTTTGCCGGTGGCTCGCCGTCGGACATCAAGGAGTGCTACCGCCAGTACGTCACCATTGACCGTACGGCCTACAACGCCGTGCCGCTGCTGCTGATGCTCTCCACCAACGAGACGCTCAGGCTGGGACTGACCTACGAACAGGTGTTCCAGCCCGACATTGTGTCAATGATTGACGAATACGTCATGTCGAAGAACTACTCGTCGTGGCCCGTATGCGATGCCATTGGCCGCGAGAAGATGGTTCACGAGATTCTGAGCGACACCTACTGCGACCTGAACTCTCCCGAGAGCCAGTACATACAGGAGGTGTTCCAGGACCTGAGCATCCCCTCGTACTGGACGCCCGACCCCTCGCAGCGTCTCTACATCTTCCACTCACGGGCTGATGACTACGTACCCGTACAGGCGGCACGTCCCGTGCTGAGATTCTTAGAGGCTAACGGGTTCGAGGCCAGCATCGTGCCGGGAGCCACGAACCTGCAGACCAACTTCGTGGTGCCTAAGCTGGGGCATCTCTCGGCTACGCTCATCTACCTCATTCAGACCGTAGCAGCGCTGAAGGCATGGCCCACGATGTACACCAACGGACAGCTGAACCCCGTGTATCAGCAAATAGTCAGTGAGAAGGACCCCGTGGAGCTGATGCGCTATCTGGACTCTATGGGCTTCGACTGCCGTGGACTGATTAAGACTGTCATCGAACAGTTGCCACCGTTGCCTACCGACGACAGCGGCCAGCCCATACAGCCCATAGACACAGAGAATCTGCAGGCTGCCATTCAGGCAGCCTTGGCACAACTGGGGCTAACCGAACAGGATCTTGTGGAAATGTCGCAAGACTCGGGCATTGACCTGATGGAATTAATCATGGAGCTCATCATGTATATGAATGAAGAGCAGACGGAAGAACCCGTGGAGCCTGAAGACACTGGCTCTGCACCCTTCATGGAAATAAAGCAACAGCTTCCCACCATCCAATACGAGCAAGAACTAAGACAATGGATTGAGGCGAATAACACAAAGTAATATCCTAAAAAACGAAAGTGCCTGGCGTCAACTTTGACATCAGGCACTTTCGTTTTTATCGCTTATCGTCGTTTATAAGCTTCAGCAGCTGCTCTACGGCCTCTTCCTCGGGAATGTTCTTCAGCACGCATTCCCGCTGACGATAGAGTGAAATCTTACCACGTCCGGCACCCACGTAGCCGTAGTCGGCATCAGCCATCTCGCCCGGGCCGTTGACGATGCAGCCCATGATGCCAATCTTCAGGCCCACCAGATGACTGGTGGCTGCCTTGATGCGGGCTATGGTGTCCTGCAGGTTGTAAAGCGTGCGGCCACAGCCGGGACAGGAGATGTACTCCGTCTTGGTAAACTTGATGCGGGCGGCTTGGAGTATGGCATCCGCCAAGGCGTTGAGCGTGGAGGGTGGAGTGTTGAGCGTTGAGTGTTGAGTGTTGAGCGTTGAGTGTTGAGCGTTAGGGTTAGCGTTAGGGTTGACGTTAGCGTTAGGGTTGACGTTAACGTTAAGCTTCGTGGCCTTGCGGTCAATGAGCAGGGCACCTACAGCCATGGCGGCCTTCAGCTGGAAGGTTTCCCAGTCGGGGGCATCGAGGGTGAGGGTGATGGTGTCATCCTTGATGCTGGCTTCGGCCTCCTGACGCAGACGGGTACACTCTGGAATAAGCTCCACTAACTTACGGGCAACGGGAATCTCGCACTCGGGCTCCTCTGAGAGTGACACGCGAATGGTGTCGCCAATGCCCTCGGTGAGCAGGGCACCAATGCCCAAGGCCGACTTAATACGGCCGTCCTCGCCTTCGCCTGCCTCGGTGACGCCCAGGTGCAGCGGGTAGTGCATGTCCTCGCGGTCCATGGTCTTTACCAACAGGCGCACGGTATTCACCATGACGACGGTGTTAGAGGCCTTGATGCTGATGACCACGTCGTTGAACTGCTCGCGGCGGAAGATGCGCAGAAACTCCATACAACTCTCCACAATGCCTTCGGGTGTGTCGCCATAGCGCGACATGATGCGGTCGGAGAGTGAGCCGTGGTTCACGCCGATGCGTACGGCGGTGTGGTGCTCCTTACATATATTAATAAAGGGCACGAGCTTCTCTTCTATCTTCAGGAGCTCTGTCTGGTATTCCTCGTCGGTATATTCCAGGTGCTTGAACGTGCGGCCCGGGTCAACATAGTTGCCGGGGTTGATGCGCACCTTCTCACAATACTGTGCCGCCACATCGGCCGTATGGGCCGTGAAGTGCACGTCGGCCACTAACGGCTGTGTGTAGCCGTCAGCCTTCAGGCGGGCAGAGATGTTCTTCATGTTCTCGGCCTCACGCGTTCCCTGTGTGGTGAAGCGCACCAGCTCGCCTCCGGCATCAATAATGCGCTTGGCCTGACTGACGCACCCTTCGGTGTCGTTGGTGTCAACGGTGGCCATCGACTGTATGCGTATGGGGTTCGTGCCGCCAAGCCGCAAGTTGCCTATACGTACTTCTGTGCTAATTCGTCTTGTACTCATATTCTACTTTTGCTAATTCCTCGTTGGCCTTTACTATCTTGTTGCGAAGACCGTCCTTGTAGGCAGAGAGGCGGGCGGCCAGTGCCTCGTCGCTCAGTGCCAGCATCTCGACAGCCAGGATGGCGGCATTCTGCGCACCGTTTACCCCTACGGTAGCCACAGGAATGCCCGGCGGCATCTGAATGATGGAGAGCATGGCATCGAGCCCGTCGAGCATGCCCTTGATGGGAACGCCGATGACGGGCAGCGTGGTGCTGGCGGCTATGACACCCGGCAGGGCGGCGGCCATGCCTGCCCCGGCTATGATGACCCGCAGGCCACGCTCCTTGGCTCCCTTGGCAAACTGCTCTACGGCATCGGGAGTGCGGTGGGCTGAGAGTGCGTTGACTTCGAACGGTACCTGCAGCTCGTCGAGCAGCTTGCAGGCTTTCTCCATGACGGGCAGGTCACTGGTGCTGCCCATGATGATGCTGACTACTGGATTCATATTGATTTGAGATTTGAGATTTGAGATTTGAGATTTGACCTTTGACCTTCGACCTTTGACCTTATAACCAAAGTATGGCGAAGACGGTGCAGACGGCTCCCACGAGGAAACCGGTGACCACCTGGGCCAGTGTGTGCTGACGCAGAATCATGCGGCTGCTGCCCAGCAGACCTGCCAGAACGAAGAGCAGGCAGAACCACCACACGGGGTTGAAGCCAAAGGCATCGGCAAACACAAAGAGTGCTCCGGCAAAACCGCCAATGGCAGCCGTATGGGTAGAGATTTTCCAGAACATATTAATGAGCGCACAAACTATCTGTACCACTAAGGCAGCTATGACGATGCTCGCCATGAAGTGGGGAATGTGCAGCTGCTCCATGAGATAAACGCAGACGAAGTAACACAGAATGGAGATGATGTAAGGCACCATGCGGCGCTCCTTTCTGCCCAGCTCAATGGGTGTCCAGCCATTATAGCGACGGTACAGGCGGATGAGGAACGTAGGCAGCAGAATGGTAAACAGATAGACCAGCGCTATGACCCGCAGCTTGAAGCCCCACGGATAAAGGCTCAGGTAGCTGAACAAGAATAGAGCCAACAGCCCCACCAGCGGCAGATAGAACGGGGTGAACACCATGCTCACCACCCTTGCTCCTAATATGATTTGCTTCTCTCGAGACACCTTTATTATTTACGATTTACGAATTTACGATTTACTATTGCTGATTTACTTCAATTCTTCCGCAGTCGGGCTACGGGAATACCCAGCTGCTCACGATACTTCGCCACCGTGCGACGGGCTATGGGGTAGCCCTGACCGGAGAGCTGTTCCCTGATGGCATCGTCACTCAGCGGACAGCTCTTGTCCTCACCCTCCACAATGTCGCGCAGGGCTGACTTTATTCGGCGCGTTGACAACTCCTCGCCGCTCTCCGTCACGTAGCCGTCGCTGAAGAAATAGCGCAAAGGGAAAGTGCCCCAGCGCGTCTGGGCATACTTGGAGTTGCTGACACGCGAGATGGTGCTCAGGTCAAGGCCCGTACGCTCACTCACATCAACCAGCCGCATGGGCCTCATCGATGCTTCGTCACCATCGACGAAGAAGTTGTGCTGTATCTGTATGATGGCCCGCATGGTGACGGTCAGCGTATGCTGACGGGCATGAATGGCCTCAATGAATCCCTGGGCGGCATCAACCTTTTTCTTGGTGTAGAGCAGCGCCTCCTTCATCTGCCGCGTCATGTGCTCACGGTTCTGCTGATACTCTTTGAGCATGTCGGCAAACGACTGCGACACTTGCAGCTCGGGCAGCTCTCCGTGGTTCAGGTGGAACGTCACCGTGCCGTCCTCCTGCGTCTCTACAATGAAGTCGGGCGTTATCTGCTGCAACGAGCGGCCTACCGCCTCACCCATCGAGGCACCGGGCTTGGGGTTCAGCTTGCGTAACTCGCCTATCAGGGCTTCCGTCTGCAGGTCGCTCAGCTTCAGGGCGCGCTGTATCTTGTCCCAGCTCTTCTTGGTAAACTCCTCGAAATAGCTGGTCACCACCCTCTCCATAAGCTGGGTGTGGGCCGAGGGGGTCTTGCGCCTGATCTGCAAGAGCAGGCACTCCTGCAGCGAACGGGCACCTATGCCGGCTGGGTCGAAGCCTTGTAACCGCTTCAGCAACCGCTCCAGCTCCTCGTGGGTAGTGTCTATGTTATGGTAGATGGCCAGCTCGTCGGCAATGCTGTCAAGACTCTTGCGCAGCAGGCCATCGTCGTCGAGCGAGCCTATCAGGTACTCCATGATGTTGGCCTCCGTCTCCGTCAGCTCCAACTCGCCTAACTGCTCTTTCAGGTAGTCGTAGAACGACGTGGTGTCACCATAGACCGTCTGCTCGGGGGGCTCCTGACTGCTGGTGCCACCATGATACACGGGCAGCTCCTCGTCGTCACGTCCCAGCGAGGCCAGCGCGTCGTCCAAGGCCGACTGCCACTCCTCGCGTTCGCTTTCAGCAGCATAGTCGTCGTCGCGCATCTCGCCATCGTCCGTTTCGTCATGATCCTTCCAGTCCCCAGGTTCATCACCCATCGCCACTTCCAGCGCAGGGTTATCGTCCATTTCAGCATTGACACGCTCCACCAGCTGATTGACAGGCAGCTCTACCAGTTGCGCCTGTAACAGCTGCTGCTGTGTCACGCTTTGAGTCTGCTTGAGTACCTGCTCCTGCTGTTGTACCTGTATCTGTTCCTGAGCCATTTCCGTTAGAGTTATTTTGATTTGACCTTTGACCTTAGACCTTTGACCTTCGCCCTCACTCAAAAAAGTCCTTCAGCTCTCTTGCGTAGGCAGCCAGACGGTCCACATCACTATTGCCATAACGCCGCCAAACGTCAGAGCATGGACCCAGCAGGCTGTTGAACATCACGTCACGACGATTCAAGTAGGGGTCCAGACGTTGGTAAATGTCCATCACCTCAACCACGTCAACAGCCTTCACCTTCAGCAACCGGGCCAGCTCCTGCACCTCGGGGGTCTCCGTAACCATCGTGTTAGGGGTGAGCCGGAAGTAAAGGTCCAGCACCATGACGAGTGCTACCGGCGTCCAGGGCGAACCGGGTTCCACGGGCTTAAAGTCCTTCTCGAACGACTCGTTCACCTCCACGCCGTCGTAGAACAACTCGGCATTGCCGTAGCCAGCCATCTGGCGCAGCAGACTGACGGCACGCTTCAGCCGCCGGGGGTTGTTGGCATAGCGCTCCCATATACGCTCTATGCGTGGCGTCTGCAGCGTGGCTATCTGACATTCTTTATGAAACAGCTCCTTGGGGTGAATGTGCAGTTCAAGCGACAAGTCAACCAGTGCCCTGCTGTACATGGGCTTCACACCCACCGGCTTACGCAGGTAGAGTTGCAACAGCAACAGCCAGTAGTCATCCGACCAGTTTGAGGTTTTCGTCATAGCTAATCTCCTTATGTTGGTGCAAAGATAATAAATAATTGATAATTGACAACTGATAATTGATAATTATTTTGTATTTTTGCCCCAAAATACGAAAGAAATGAACATAAAGCAACGTTTAACCATACTCGCCGCAGCCTGTCTGACTGCCTTCGGAGCTTATGCCCAGGAGCCTGCTGACACGCCTGAAGAGGAATACGAGCCGAAGTACGAAGCCATGCAGACGGACTACGGCTTCTTCGGCACTACCGATGCCATCTTCTCGAAGAGTGAGACCATTATCTGCACCTTCTCGCTGACGCAGCATAACCCGCAGGGAGACAAAATCTACCCCACCATGCTGAACATCTGGCTGCATGCCGACGCCATGACGGCCAAGAGCCAGGAACTCATCGTCAAGCAGATAGCCAATGCGGGCTCAAAGCTTATCGACGGACAGTTCCGCCACCACGCCACGCTGGTATTGGAGAATAACGAGGAGGTGGAACTCAACTTCAGCATCAACAACCTGACCGAAGACAACACCCACCACACCGTCATGCTCACAGCACCCATAACGCCATCCCTTAACACTCCACCCTCAACGCTCAACGCTCAACACTCAACGCTCAACGCAACCCTCGCCACCAAGCTGCGCCGCTACGACATCGTCGCCATCAGCATAGCCAACACCACGCTGAACCTCAGGCTGTTAGGCTTCAAGTCAGCACAATACCTGAACGGCATCTGCCAGGAGCTCATGCTGGCGGGCTGTAACACCGAGGCATTCAACTCACCCGACAGCCGCGAAGCCGAAGACTACGACGTGAGCGGGTTTCAGAACAGCCGGCGCGAAAAGAGTATCGACGAGCTGGTGTTCCACGCCCTCGGCTGCTTCCCCTCTGACATTCGTGGCATGAAGCCTGCCACGGCCATACAGATAATACGGAACAACACCGAATGGGTCATGGACGACGAACCCGACTACCACGAACTGGAATTTACGCAGGCCGACGGTTACGACTTCACCTACCACGGCATACGCATAGGAGCCGAAATGTGCTGGGACGACAACCAGCAGCTACAGGGCTACAACTATTATTTTAAGCTATACTCCAAGGACAAGCAAATGGTAAAGGCCGCCTACCACCGGCTCTGCGACGAACTGGAGTCGCTCGGCTTCCCCCTGGAAACCTGCAGCGGCGACCGCGGCGACAAAGACCCACGCCAAGGCACCTTCAGCAGTTACCACGTGCAGACCTGCTACTATCTGAACGTCAACGACCAATACGTCATTCAGCTCCAGGTAAAACAGGAAGATAACTAAAAAACTCTCAACACCTACCTCCAAACGCCTGAAAGCCCGATACAGACAGGGTTTCAGGCAAGGTAGGTGTTGCCCAAACACCTACCTAACACCTACCTATCACTTACCTCATCACCTACCTACGAAATAAAGTGCCGTTTCTCTCCAAGAGAAGTGCCGTTTCTCCCCAAGAGAAGTGCCGTTTCTCTCCAAGAGAAGTGGCACTTCTCCTTACTAAAAGTGCCGTTTTCACCACCTAAATGCGCCACTTAGCCAGCCAAATGCGCCACTTACGCAGCTTAACTATGCCATTTATGCACCATTACCTACATCATAAGGAAGGTAGGTGTCAAGGTAGGTCTTAGGTAGGTGTTAGGTAGGTGTTTGAGCAACACCTACCTCATCCCAAACCCAGTGTACATCGGCCTTTCAGGCGTTTGGAGGTAGGTGTTGGGGGAATTTAGATAATTTGCATGTTCGCCCAAATATCTCTACGTTTTGCCATATACTTTTATCGTTTGCAAAGGTAATCAATTTTGGGAAATTCTACACTTCATATTTATGAATCAAGTATCTGTCCCCCATGACTCATTGGCTCCGAAGTATTTCACGAAGAAGTCACGCGTCCGTTCCAAGTCGCGGACATTGATAGCAACGTGTTCGATTTTCATACTGCTTTCTTTGAAAAGAGTTTGTGTTTCAGCCACTCACGGGCAGGCTCATCATAGAGTTTCAGCGAAGCGTAGGCAATGCCGATGGCGAGGAAGAAGATGCAGACGGCGACAAAGACGTGGGTGTTGACGGGCAGATCCTTATGAGTCGTGGCCCACGACATCTGCCAGTAGATGAGCGGATAGTGGGTGACGTAGAGCGGATAGGAAATGTCGCCAAGGAACTTGTTGATGGCAGAGGTACGTCCTTTTGTGCTGCTGCCTGCTCCAACAGTTACAATCAGTGGAAAGGCAATGAGGATGCAGAAGATTTCGTAGAGACCATTCATCCAGAAGTTCTCTGGGTTATCACCACCGACACGAGGCATGGCAAAGAGCATAACGATTACTAATGAGCACCACCAAAAGCCACCTTTCACAGTGATGAGTCTGCCTATACGTGAGAGTAAGAGACCACAGAAGAATGGATAAAGCAGACGGGTGATGCCTATCTGGAGTTGGTCAGGCGTCAGGCTCCAGCCACCGATGACGGTATATTGCGCATAGTCACGGGCTGCAAGCCACCCGAATACATCGATGTTCAGGCAGAGAATAACGGTCATCACGGCCGAGCAGAGCACAAACAGCATAAGCACGGTCTTGGAGAAACGTCGGATGAAGAGGGCATAGGCAATGTTAGCCAGATATTCCCAAAAGAGCGACCATGTGGCACCGTTCAGCGGGTTCATCTCGCCCCATCCTCGAATGTCAAGGCTCGTCGGTACGGGATACATCACTAGGCAAAGCAGAAAGACTACCATTGTCAACCCAACTGGCGTGTCAGTCAATCCGGCAAAGTCGGGATGGTCGCCACCGAAATAGAAGAACAGCAGACCGATTAGCGTTCCCATCATCAGCATAGGGTGCAGGCGAATCAGACGACGCTTGCAGAATTGCCACGTTGTCATCCTGCTCCACCGATCGTCATAAGCATAGCCGATGACAAAGCCCGAGAGCACAAAGAAGAAATCAACGGCCAGATAGCCGTGATTGATAATCTGATAGGGTACACCGGGTGAATAGGTCTCAAACAGGTGGAACATCACCACCAGCACGGCAGCCACGCCGCGCAGGCCATCGAGGATTTCATATCTGGGCTTTGAAGCCAAGTAATTGTTTGTCGTCATAAGTCAAATCTGTTTGCGGCTGCAAAGGTACAATTAAAATTTGTCTTTCATTTGCACTATTATCTGAAATATTTGTCGTATCTTTGCCGACGTTATGAGCAGTTTTCACTTTGACCACGTTGTTTTGAAGCCTGAAGAGCAAATCGGACGGCATAGCCAGCCCACTTGGGAATTGGACTATATCATCCGTGGCCGAGGGATAAAGGAGATTGGCAATGCTGCCCCCATGCCCTTCCAGGAGGGCGAAGTGGTACTGCTTCACCCGAATATCGAGCATGTCTGGCATTTTGACCATTTGCCCACCATTGAAAACATCACCGTTACTTTCACTGATGAATGGCTGGCAAATGTGGTTTCCGACTTCCCGGAAATTCAAATGATAAGAGACTCGCTGCTTCGGCTACCAGTTGCCGTTACGTTAAAAGGCCAAATGCACAGCAAGGTGGCAGACTATTTGAAGAGCATGATAACTCAAAGTTCACAGATGCGCCTGCTGACCTTATTTCAAATCATGCTGCTTATCTCTGAATCGGATGACTATCAGACCATTGCCACTTCTGCCAATGAAACGCTTACAGAACAGCGCATCCGCCAAATGGATATTTTCATCCGTTGTAATTTCGCCCGCAGCATCACACTCGACAATATTGCCACACACGTCGGCATGAACCGGTCATCCCTTTGCTCCCTATGCAAACGGGCGACAGGTCAGACCATCACCCAGCGTCTGACCGCCGTCCGCATCGCTCAGGCCAAGCACCTGCTCAGCAGCACCGACCGTTCCATCAAGGAAGTCTGCTATGACGCGGGCTACAACGACCTTCCTCATTTCAGCCGTGTTTTCCGTCGGGAGGTCGGTGTCAGTCCGAAGGAGTTTCGTTCAAGTACAGTCAGAAAATAAAGTTTGGTTAGAGGTGAAGTGCTCTCTATAAGTATATAGTCCTCCGTTGATTGCAATCACATTTCCTGAAAGTTCCAGTATTGAGGCAGGTCTTCGCGGAAAGCATTTGTATTGAGGAATACGCCAACAATGGATGCGACCGTACCTTGTTGACGTAGTTTCTCTGCACATCTGGCAGCATAGTTCGATACATGGGTACGGAGTCCGTCGAGGTCGGACGGACACAAAAATCCGCCCGACTGCGTTTCTTTCATGAGCAGGGGGCGAGAAAGAAACGAAGCAAAAGAAACCGCTATTCCGATACTCTTTGGGCAGAGGTGCTGCGCTCTCTGATAGCATCGTGCGGACAGACACGGATGCACTTCTTGCAGCCGATGCAGGCATCAGGATATTTGATGTAAACGTGCTTGTGTACCCAGAGGTTGATTTTGCCAATGACCTGTTTCGGACAGGCTTCGACACACTGCCAGCAAGCCTCGCAACGGTGAGGATTGACGGCTACGAATTTTGATTGTAAGTTTTTCATATCAATGAATGGTTCCCAAGTCGCTGGCAGCACTATCGCCGTTTTCAAGATGTGACAATTCATCACAATAGCACATCTGACCATTCCTTACATGGAATTCGGCAATGACGTGTAGGGTTGACATTTTCCCGTCAGGCATTGTTGCCACCACTGTATGGTTTGAGAACACCAAATCGTTGTCCTCTGCCAACGACTTGAACGAAATGCGAATTTCTTTAGTACGCTCTTTCAGCATACGGATATGGTTCACGAAATCGTCGTAATGAAGCGTTTGACCATCACCATGCTGCACATAGTCACGGCTGACATGACTGCTGATAAATTGTTCGTTGAATGGCTGTGCGCCGAAGATGGCACTGAATACTTCTCTGATAAACTCTTTTTTGCTCATTTGTTTCATATTGTTCTTTATTTTAATTGTTCGGTGCAAAGGTACATGGTTTTGACGGAACACCGTATGAACAAATGAGGACAGAGTTTGGACTAATCGTGGTAATTGGCGCGAAAGGCACTGGGACTGATGCCGACGGACTTGGAAAACAGACGGGAGAAGTAGGCATAGTCATCGAAGCCGAGCAGACGTGAAATCTCCTGTATGTTGAGCGTGGAGTAAGCCAGTTCGCGCTTCATGCACAATACGATTTCGCGGTTGATGTACTGGCTCGTAGAGAGACCAACGGACGCGGTGAGGATTTCGTTGAGATAGCCCACGGTGATGTTCAGGCGGTCGGCGTAGAATGAAGGCTGGCGGCTACGGGTGATATTCGCGTCGAGCAATGAGGTGAAGCGGAACAGCGCTTCGCGATGGCGGGGATTCAGTTTCTCCGTCTCGTCGTTCTGATTGATTATCTCCGTGAAAATGTCCACGGCAGCGCGGGCGAAGTCTTGGGCCAGTGGAACAGTCAGCCGACGGTGGAGCATCGGCAAAAGGGCTGCAAGTTCTGCCTCCCTGCGCTCGTCGATTGGCAGCAATCGCCGTGAGAAGGCGAACCGCTGCATCGTCTGTCGGTTGGCCTCGCCGATGTGTACGCCGTCAACGCACAACAGCCAGCCCTCCGTGTCGCTGGCATGGATGAAATGATGTACCTGTCCTGGAAGTATGCAGCCTATCTGGTGGGCGTGGATGACTTGCTCGCTGAAGTCCACGCTGAGATGCAGTTCGCCCCGTGTGAGCAGGCAGAACAGGTAGTAATCATCGCGGTGCAGTCCCGTAAGATGGCTTGCCTTTCCGCCCATCGTCAGGCTCCTTAGGCTGACGCCGCCCTCGGCATAGTCGGTGATATGGTTGGTGGGTATCTGCATAAATACTATAGGTGAAACAGTTCCTCCCTTATT
>FLNV01002278.1_pt1 | contig 21073 bp, 14 predicted proteins | sample 1140351 | NCBI WGS metagenome assembly FLNV01 (sample SAMEA3878207, study PRJEB12797) | bioreactor metagenome | biome: Moose rumen | place: Sweden | collected 2011-10 | reverse complement strand
CGATGGTTCCGTCAGGCTGATAAGTAATCTCAGTGGCCGACACGCTACGGCGCTCATGGTGTACGTAGGTTTCCAAGTGCATCAGGTCATAGCTTTGCCCGAAGATGTAGGAGTGTCCCTTATAGTCGCAGATGCCCGGATGGTTGCCTCGGTCGCGGTCGGTAGGTTTCATAATGTAGCCCTTCGGTTCCCAGGGACCTGTAGGCGAGTCGCTCATGGCATAGCCCAGTGCCTCCGGGCAGCAGGTAGTGGCATAGCCCAAGTAGTAATGACCATTGCGCTTGTAGAACCACGGTCCCTCCTGGTAATGCTCAATGTGGTAAGGCAACTGTACGACGCTGTCCTTGAGTGACACCATGTCGTCGTTCAGACGGGCATAGTAGGTATGCGGGTTACCCCAGTACATATAGGCCTGTCCGTCATCATCAACAAAGACGGTGGGGTCAATGTCGTACCAGTGGCTCTGGTTCCAGACGAGCGGTTTGCCCAGGGGGTCACGGAAGGGGCCATAGGGAGAGTCGCTCACCAGCACGCCTATGCCGTGTCCGTGCAGTGGGGCATAGAGGTAGTATTTGCCGTTACGCTCCACGGTCTGTATGGCCCATGCACCATTCTCACGGCTGCGCCAGGCAAAGTCCTTCAGCGAGGCAACGGCACCGTGCTCTGTCCAGTTCACCATATCGGTGGTTGACCATAAGAGCCAGTCGTACATGAAGAAGCCTGCCGAACCCTTCTCGTTCTCGTCGGGTATATCCTCAGGCGAGGCGTCGTGTGAGGTATAGAGGAAGAGCGTGTCTCCCAACACGAGCGGAGAAGGGTCAGCCGTATATTTGGTCTGGAAGAGTGGCATGTTGACTTTTTCAATGCAAGCGTCAACTTTCTTGCTGTTAAGGTTAGCGTTATCGTTGTCGTTAGCGTTATCGTTATCGTTGTCGTTGTCGTTGTCGTTAGCGTTGTCGTTAGCGTTAACGTTAAGTCTCCACTTGGAGTTGTCGCTCTTGAAGTCGTATTCAGCCAGCGTTGGCGTGGAGTCAGCAGCCGAATAGAGGCAGTAGCGCGTGTTGAGCTGGTCAGAACCAGGCAAACGGTAAGGCATGATGCGGTAAGTTCCGTCAGTAAGCTGCTCAATGCGCCACAGCTGGGCCTCAGAGCCATCGGCAGGCTTGGTAGTCAGTTCGAGGTCGGCAGTGGCCGTTAGTGCACGGTTAGTGCCGTCGATGCTGATGGTAAAAAGTGGTCCGCAAAGGGTGCCTCCTGCCTCAGGTACCGGACGTATGTGCCACAGCTGGTGAGGCCGGAACATATAGTCAGCACAACGTACGGACACCTCGCCGTCGGGCCAGGCAGCCTGCACTTCGTCAAGTGCCTGGTTATCGACAGGGACAATGGGTTCATTGGGGTCCATCTGCCAGAAGGGCTTGCGTTCCTGTTCCATACGGACAAAGTCAACAGCCAGTTCGAGCGAATAACCGCGACGTTCTGACAATATGGCAAAGGTGCCCTCCTTGAGCAGGTCACCAGCCACAGGCCAGTCGTTGTGCCACAGCAGGGGACGAATGCCCAGCACAGAACGGCCGCCCTGGTCGAAGTCTGCCTCGTAGTGGCAGGACATGATTTCTACGCCCTCATCGACTATGGTACGTCCGAAGTGACCAGGACCTGTCTTCCGGTCGCCTGCGCTGACGACCATACGACCGCCGCCGTGCAGCATGTCGCGACCAATGTTGTCGAGATAGGGTCCTTCAACCGAACGTGAACGACCGACCACAATATTATATGTGGAGTTTACACCGTCACAGCAGGTGCCGTGAGTACCCAGCAGGTAATACCAGCCATTACGGTAGATGAGGTCCGTGGCCTCGCAGTCGATGGCGATGTCACGTTCCAGGTTGCCCTTTACCCGTTCGCCAGTGGCAGGGTCCAGCTCTATGAGGCGTATGTTTCCGAAGTACGTTCCGTAAGTCACCCACAGGCGCCCCGTCGTAGGGTCAAGCAACAGGCTGGGATCAATGGCGTCACAGTCCTCCATGCCGTCACTGGACGCCACCTCAATGGGCGCCGTATAGTGGAAGTCTGTTGACTGCGGGTCGAGTGTCTTGTTCCACATCGTGAGAATTCGTCCGTTATGCCCGCCAAAGAGTCCGCCACCCGTAGCACCGTAGATGACGAGGTAACGGTCGCCTATCTTCAATACGTCAGGGGCAGCTCCGCCTCCAGGACGCTCTGCACCACTATGCCATGACCAGCCATTCTCAGAGATAAGGCCGCCCCCACCTGTTCCGAAGGTATAGTACTTGCCGTCACACTCAGCAATGGTCGAAGGATCGTGGATGTAGGGAGCACCCGTCTGCGCCCCAGCAGGGCTAAATGATAATTGAGAAATGATAATTGATAAACCTAATAAATAACGTTTCTTCATATCGTGCAAAAAAAATCTTTGTCAGTTGTCAATTTTCAATAAAGCGTACACAAAAATCACTGAGCCCAGGGCCGTTGACCAGTGCAAAGCGCAACACGTTACGTCCCTTCTTCAGCGTCAGACGTCGCGAAACGCCGTCGTCTTCCACCATACGGCGGTCACCGTCGAGCGTCAGTACCTCGTCACCATTGAGCCACCACATAGAGGCACCGTTGGAGCCGACTGCAAGTCGTACGTTGCTCATCTCCTCAGGGCAGTCAATAAAGGCCACGCCCCAGAAGAGTGAGTTGTAGGCATCTTTTCCCAAAATGTCAGCAAAGCGGAACAGTTTGACGTTATAGGTATTGCTGCGCAGGGCGTGCCACGCCAGCGTCTGCTTGCTTGCCTTGACTTTCTGTCCGTCACGCGGCAACATTGTAAACTGGTCCTTGAAGTATGTCTTATAGAGCTGCTCATGCAGATAGGTGTCGCTCAGCATGATGTTGGAAGGCACGTTCATGTCAATGGGTTCCAACAGCAGCCAGTTGCGAATAAAGGCTCCCATCTGCAACGGCTGCACACCGTCGCCTGCCGAGAAATAATGCTCTCTGTTCTTGAACTGCACCCAGTCGATGCTGACTCCTTCGCCCTCGCAGGTCACCACAATATCACCTGTGCCCTTAGGCAGGTATTCCAACGGAGCAGTCAGCGTGAGCCACTGCCCACTCTGGTCTCGGCGGAACTGCCCGCGCTGGGTAATCACCGTCATATTGAACCGAGCAAGAACCTTTCCCTTGGGACTTTTCTCGCGGACGGCAAACGTCGTGTTGGCATTCGCCTTGGCACAGACAACCATGTAGGCTGCAGGTTCCAGGCTACTGAAGTCAATGTTGTCATACTGCACCCACTCACCTTTGACAGGCAGGGTGACATGCCAGCCACGGAAGGTGTTGGCCGTGTCGTTAAAGGCTACCGTAGCCTTGCTGCTCACTGCACTGTAGCGATCCACTTCTATACGGGCAGTTGCCTTAGTTGTGCCCACACCTCTCAAGGTGGGTTTCACCTCCTGAATGGTGCCGTCGGCATTAAACTGCAACTTGTCAATGCACACCGAGCGCCGTTTGTCGTCATTGGGTGAGTAGTCGTTATGGTGATAGAACAGATACCACTGTCCCTTATATTCCACGATGCTGTGATGATTAGTCCAGCAATGATTCTGGTGTTCTGCCATAATGATTCCCTTGAAATCCCAGGGACCCAGGGGCGACTTCGACATGGCGTAGGCCAGTGTCTCAGTGGGGTTCTTGCCTTCACCCGTCTCACCACGCACCCAAGGGAACGTCAGATAGTACCAGTCGCCACGGCGGAAGGCAAACGGACCTTCCTTGAAGCCATCGGGCAGACCTTTCATTTCCTCACCACCAACTTTCATGGGCGGCATTTCCGGCTGTCCCTCGCGCTTGGGGAACTGCACCTCCTGCAGTTCACCGTCCAATTCCAGCATATTTTCCTTCAGCTTGGCACCACGTATGCCCATACCACTCCAGTAGAGGTAGGCAGCACCGTCGTTATCGACAAGTACGCAGGGGTCAATGCCCATCACACCCTTGATGGGCTGGGGTTCGCAAGTGTAAGGTCCTTCTGGTTTGGAGGCAGTAGCCACACCAATGGCAAAACCACGGCCTTCGCGTGGAGCATTGGGGTAGAAAAAGTAGTACTTGCCGTCCTTGCAGACACAGTCAGGAGCCCACATGGAGTACCCCTGCGGATTGCCCCAGGGCACACTTTCCTGACTGATGACGATGCCATGGTCGGTCCACTCGGTAAGGTTCTCCGACGAAAACACATGATAGTCGGCCATGCAGAACCAGTCCTGTCGCTGACCTTCGGGGGGCACGATGTCATGCGACGGGAACAGATAGACCCGGTTGTTAAAAACACGTGCCGTAGGGTCGGCCGTAAACTGCCCGCTGATGACGGGATTCTGCGCAGCCACCGCCAGTGGCAGGCAGAGCAAGGTCATAAATAAAACTGATTTTTTCATATACGGTGCAAAGATAGACAAAATCCTCAAAACTCTCTTCGCTACGTGTTACATAATCTTTACGAAAAGTGTCATGACAGGAAAAAGAGACTTACCAATATGCAAATTTATCCTTCATTCATGCCTTGCTTTTCACATTTTATTATATCTTTGCAGAAAAATAACGGACTACGATATATGAAAAAGACAGTTTTTACAGCGCTGATGGCTGCCACGGCCATAGGAGCTACAGCACAAGACGCTACATTCGAGTTTTTCAAGTATGAGGGCAACGATGCCCGTTTCAAAAAGAACATTGACGAAAGCAGAGAGTACCTGAACCCCATTCTGGCTGGTTTCTATCCTGACCCATCCTTCTGCAAAAAGGGTGACACGTTCTATCTGGTCAACTCGTCGTTCGCCTTCTTCCCGGGCGTACCTATCTTCGAAAGCCAAGATCTGGTCAACTGGAAACAGATAGGCCATGTGCTCGACCGCGAGTCACAGTTACAACTGCCGGAAGAGCGGGTGTCAGGCGGCATTTACGCCCCCGCCATCAGCTACAACAAACGTAACCAGACGTTCTACATGATTACCACCAATGTAGGACGGGGCGGCAACTTCTACGTGAAGACCAAGGACCCGCACCAGGGATGGAGCGACCCCATATACCTGCCAAAGGTTGACGGCATCGACCCGTCATTCCTCTTCGATGACGACGGAAAGGCATACATCGTACATAATGCCCCCGTCTTTGGCACTGCCGACTACGAAGGGCAACGGGCCATTCGCCTGCTAAGGTTCGACGTGAAGGGCGACAGCATCATTGGCGATCCCATCGAAATCGTACGTGGCGGCACCCACGTCACTGAACGCCCCATCTGGATTGAAGGGCCTCACCTCTACCATATCGGCAAGTACTACTATCTGATGTGTGCTGAAGGAGGTACGGCTGAAGACCACAGTGAGGTCATCTTCCGTGCCAAGAACCCCATGGGACCTTGGGAGGAATGCCCTATGAACCCCATACTGACGCAGCGCAGCGGCCTCAGTGACGACCGTGCAGAAAAAGTGACATGCACCGGACACGCAGACCTGTTAGAGGTGAAGAAAGGCGAGTGGTGGGCTGTGTTCCTTGGCTGCCGCCCGTACGAGGGCAATCTGTACAACACCGGACGTGAAACGTTCCTGTTGCCTGTAACCTGGAAAGACGGATGGCCCATCATTCTGGAAAGCGGCAAGGCTGTGCCTACAGTCGGACAACGCTCCGCTCGGCCCTCAGGGACGCTTGCCAGAGCAAGAACACTCAACGCTCAACACCCAACACCCAACACCCAACACTCCACACCCAACACCCAACACCCAACACCCAACTCCCAACAAACAACAGGCAACTTCACCTATATAGACCGTTTTGACAGCGACAGACTGTCTCTGAGATGGATGTTCCTGCGTAACCCGCCTGCCAATGCCTATACGCTGACAAGCGAGGGACTGACACTACACCCATCTGAGGGCACCGTCAGAGAGAAGAAACCACTGTCGGCACTCTTCTTCCGTCAGCAGCACGCTACCTTCTCGGCAGAGACCACCTTGCGTTTCACTCCAAAGGCAGAAGGTCAGTTGGCAGGATTCACCCTGTTCCAAAGCGAACGCCATCACTTCGTCTTCGGCAAGACGTTGCTAAACGGACGCCAGGCGCTCGTCTTGAAACGTATGGAGAATGAAGAGGTTCTGGTTGGCTCCTGCTTCCTTGACAATAATGGTCCACTACGCCTGAAAGTGGAAGCCGACGGACGTTATTACTCGTTCTACTTCGCCACTGCTGACGGAGCATGGCAGCCTCTTGCCAGAGGTGTTGACGGCGCCAACCTGAGCACCGCCCATGCCGGTGGATTCATCGGCACAGGCATTGGGCTTCTTGTTGAGCGCTAATCGCCGCCCTGACTATCATGGTCTTTTGTTACGTACCGCTGATAGTAGGCAATAATAAGAGTGGTAAGCGGCAGGGCTATAATCAGTCCGATGAATCCCAGCAAAGCCCCCCACACAGAGAGTGAGAGCAGCAGAATGGCCGGGTTCAACCCCATGGCGCTGCCCATCACTTTTGGTGTGACCACAAAGTCAATGATGACCTGCACAATAAGGAAGACAGCCAAGGCAGAAATCAGTATCACCCAGAAGTTCTGACCTGTGTCGGCAGCCTTGAGCAGTGCGAGGAACACGGTGGGAATAAGGGCCAGCGAATGCAGATAGGGCACCAGGTCCATGATGCCTATCATAATGCCAAGGCCAATGGCCATAGGGAAGTCGATGATGGTAAAGCCAATGCAGAAGAGTATGCCCATGATGAGAGCCACCAGCCCCTGTCCGCGCATATAGTTGTTCATGGCCTGCTCCACGTCGTTGGCCACGCCCTGCCAGAAGGGACGGCTGCGCTTGGGGAATATCTTGATCCAGCTGCTATTCAGATGTTCATAGTCAAGCAGTATGAAGAACATATATAATAAGGTAATAAAAGAACCCACTATGCTGACGATGACACTGGCCGTCTGACCCACCACGTTGAAGATTTGCGGCATCACTTTCTCTAACACGTCAGTAAAGTCACGGCTCTTGAAAAACTCCTCTATGCTCATGTAGTTGGCCTGTATCCACTCCTGTATGGCAGCGGGAAAGTTGTCTATCTCCGTCTGTTTGTGCAGGTAGCCCGAAGCCAGCTGGCCGAGTTTCTCAAACTGCTCTATCATGGGGGGAATGATGAGATAGATAATGCCCGTGATAACGGCCAGCACAAACACCAGCGTGATAACAATAGAGAGCGCACGATTCTTGACGTGCATCTTAAACTGCACAAACTTGACAATGGGATAGAGCAGGTAGGCCAGAAGCCACGCTACGAAGAACGGCAGCAGCACCCCACTGAGGTAATGCAGCAGGTAGATAACACCTATGGCGATGAGCACGCCAATGAGACCACGCACAAACGTGTCGAAGGTAATTGTCTTGTTAATCATTCTGAACGGCTTTTTGGTAACATTCACGACAAAGGGGCTCATACTCCTGCGTTTCGCCCAGCAACACCCGGCGCTCGTCGCTGACAGTGCGATGACTCAGGTAGGCCAGGTTACCACACTTCACGCAAATGGCATGTACCTTGGTGACATCGTCGGCAATGGCACACAGGGCTGGCATAGGGCCGAAGGGGACTCCACGGAAATCCATGTCGAGACCTGCCACGATGACCCTGACACCTCGGTTAGCCAGCTGATTGCACACATCGACCAGCCCCATGTCGAAGAACTGCGCTTCGTCAATGCCCACCACGTCTATGTCACTGGTCAGCAGCAGGATGCTGGCTGAAGAGTCTATCGGTGTCGAGGGAATGGCATGTTGGTCGTGGCTGACCACGTCTTCCTCACTATAGCGTGTGTCAATGGCCGGTTTGAAGATTTCCACCTTCTGCTTGGCAAACTCTGCACGACGCATGCGACGGATGAGTTCCTCCGTCTTGCCCGAGAACATCGAGCCGCACACCACTTCTATTCTTCCGGGACGGCGTGCTTCTCCCCCTACATTTTCTGTCATAACGGCGCAAAGGTAATAAAAAAAATGAAAAATGAAAAATGAAGAATGAAGAATAAGCGAGCATGGATGGTAAAAAAAGTTAAATACTCGTTAGCGGCAGCAAATTCTTCATTCTTCATTCTTCATTCTTCACTTAAAATGTGTACCTTTGGCCGCTGTATGGGCATATTATATATTGTACCGACACCCGTCGGGAACATGGAGGACATGACTTTCCGCGCGGTGAGAATTCTGAAGGAAGCTGACCTCGTACTGGCTGAAGACACTCGTACATCGGGCATCCTGCTGAAGCACTACGACATTCAGAACCACCTCCTTTCGCACCATAAGTTCAACGAGCACGGTACCACGGCAGGCATCGTGGAACGACTGAAGGGAGGACAGACCATTGCGCTCATCAGCGACGCTGGCACGCCGGGCATCAGCGACCCTGGCTTCTTCCTTGTCCGCGAAGCTGCCCGTGCTGGCATTGAGGTACAGACATTGCCCGGGCCGACGGCCTTCGTGCCTGCGCTGGTATCGAGCGGACTGCCCTGTGACCGTTTCTGTTTCGAAGGGTTCCTGCCGCCGAAGAAAGGGCGCCAGAGCCGCATTGAGGCATTGGCCGAAGAGACACGGACTATGGTGTTCTACGAGTCGCCCTACCGTCTGCTCAAACTTATGCAACAGCTGGCAGAGGTGTTCGGCGACGACCGTCAGGTCTGCGTATGTCGCGAGATTTCAAAAGTCCACGAAGAGAGTCGTCGCGGTACGCTGGCCGAACTCATCACCCACTTCACTCAGACGGAGCCACGAGGCGAGATAGTAGTCATTGTTGCCGGCATGGAGAAGAAAAAGGAAAAAGACAAAAATAAAATTTAATTAAAAACAATAAAGCGTATGAAAAAGATTTTTGTATTCGCCATGTGCTGCGCCGCACTGGCATCGTGCAACTTAGGAAAAAACAATGACGCTGAACTCAGGGCCATGCAGGAGCGTGACTCTCTGAACCAGATTCTGGCACAGCGTGACAATGAGATTAACGACCTGATGAGCACCTTCAATGAGATTGAAGAGGGCTTCCGCGTTATCAACGAGGCCGAAGGACGTGTCAACCTGGCCCGCTCTGGCGAAGGCAGCAATGCCTCGTCACGCATCCGAGAGAACATGCAGTTCATCCAGTCAACGATGGAGCAGAACCGCGTCCTCATCAACAAGCTGCGCCAGCAGCTCAAGCAGAGCAACGTGAAGTCGGAGGCCCTGCAGAAGGCACTCGACAACCTGACCCAGCAGCTGGAGCTGAAGGACCAGCAGATAGCTGAGCTGAGAGCAGAGCTGGAGGCTAAGAACATCCACATTGCCGAGCTTGACCAGCGCGTTACTGAGCTGAACACCGACGTCACCAACCTGACTGAGGAGAACGAACAGCACCAGCAGACCATCAGCCATCAGGATGCAGAGCTGAACACGGCCTACTTTGTCTATGGCACCAAGAAGGAACTGAAGAACCAGGGCGTGCTCGACGGCGGCGGACTGTTCAAGAAGACAAAGGTAAGCACCAACTTCAACAACGACTACTTTACCAAGATTGACATTCGTTCAACCCGGGAGATCAAGCTCTTCTCCAAGAAGGCTGACATCAAGACTCCACACCCCGCTGGCAGCTACTCACTCGACAAGGACGATCAGGACCAGCTCGTGCTGCACATTACTAATCCGCAGCAGTTCTGGAATGCCAGCAAGTATCTGGTCATTGTTGTGAAGTGATGTTTGTTGAGGGTTGAGGGTTGAGCGATTATTGTTGAGTGTTGAGTGTTGAGGGTTGAGCGTTGAGGGTTGAGTGTCTGGCAATTTTCGCTCAACGCTCCACGCTCAACGCTCCACGCTCAACGCTCCACGCTCAACACTCAACGCTCAACCCTCAACCCTCAACATATTTCTTAATCAATTCCAGGCAAGCCTCGTAACCTACGGGCTTGGCTATGAAATCATCGCACCCGGCCTCGAGCGAACGCTCCCTGTCCCTGTCGAAGGCATTAGCCGTCAGTGCAATAATGGGCAGATGAGGGTGCTTGGCCTTAATTTCGCGGGCAGCCTCAAGACCATCCTTCACCGGCATACGCAAATCCATCATAATTAGGGCAATGTCTTGGTCCTCAGCCATTTCCACTGCCTCCAGTCCGTTACGGGCTCTTACGTACTCGTAATGGTTTTTCAGAATGTAAGTCATCAACAGGTAATTACTGTCGTTGTCTTCGGCAATAAGAATCTTTTTCATTTCGTTTTAGCTTTCCAAAAAACAAGTTTTTTCGTTAATTAGATACAAATATAGGCATTTTCATAGAAAAACGTTTGCTTATCCCACATATTTTAACTAATTTTGTCCGTCAAAGCTACAAATAACCAAAACAATAAGAAAATGAACATCAAATTTCTGACTTGTGCAATGGCACTCTCTGCGTCGCTGACAGCCAGTGCGCAGACCCACGTCATGGACGTAAACGCGAAGAAACTCGGAGCTCCTATACAGTCAACCATGTATGGCATCTTCTTCGAAGACATCAACTTCGCTGCCGATGGCGGACTCTATGGAGAATTAGTGAAAAACCGCTCGTTCGAGTTTCCCCAGTCGCTCATGGGCTGGCAGGCCTTCGGACGCGTGGAAGTGAAGAACGACGGTCCCTTCGAGCGCTGCCCGCATTACGTGGTGCTCGCTAACCCGGGGCACAAGGAGCGCCGCTCTGGCCTCGTCAACGAAGGCTTCTTCGGCATTGGTGTCGAGAAGGGCGAGCAATACCGTTTCTCCGTCTGGGGCAAGGCGCTGCAGGATGCCGGTGCCATCCGCGTACAGCTCATTGACGAGAGTTCCATGGGCGAAGAGCAGCAGTTTGTTGAGCAGGAAGTGGCTATCACGTCTGCCGACTGGAAGAAATACACCGTGACGCTCACCTCGCCCCTCACCAACAAGCACGCCAAGCTGCGCATCTTCCTGAAGGGTGACAAGAGCGTGGCGCTGGAGCACATCTCGCTCTTCCCCGTCAACACCTTCAAGGGTCGTGAGAACGGCATGCGCCGCGACCTGGCACAGGCACTGGCCGACCTGCACCCCGGCATCTTCCGCTTCCCCGGCGGTTGCATCGTTGAGGGCTGCGACCTTGAGACGCGCTACCAGTGGAAGAACACCGTCGGTCCCGTCGAGAACCGTCCGCTGAACCAGAACCGCTGGGAGCACACCTTCGACTATCGCTACTATCCCGACTACTACCAGTCTTACGGCCTCGGCTTCTTCGAGTTCTTCCAGCTCTCCGAGGACATCGGTGCCGAGCCGCTGCCCATTCTGAGCGTAGGACTGTCGTGCCAGTACCAGAACTGGGAAACCGAGTCAGCCCACGTGCCCATGGACCAGCTGCAGCCCTACATCGACGACTGCCTCGACCTCATCGAGTTTGCCAACGGGCCCGCCGACTCCAAGTGGGGTAAGGTACGTGCCGACATGGGCCACCCCGCACCATTCAACATGAAGTACATCGGAGTGGGCAACGAGCAGTGGGGCGAATACTACTATGAGCGCCTCAAGCCGTTCGTTGCTGCCATCCGCGCCAAATATCCCGACATCAAGATTGTAGGCACCAGCGGCCCCGTGCCCGAGGACGTGCCCGATGCCACCTACCGCTTCGAGGACGGCTGGAAGGCCATGAAGGCCCAGAAGGCAGACCTCGTCGATGAGCACTACTACCGTGACGAGCAGTGGTTCCTCACTCACGGACTGCGCTACGACTCTTACGACCGCAAGGGTCCGAAAGTGTTTGCCGGCGAATATGCCTGCCACGGTAAGGGAAAGAAGTGGAACCACTACGAGGCAGCACTCCTCGAGGCTGCCTTCATGACAGGCTTCGAGCGCAATGCCGACGTGGTGTGGATGACCACCCCTGCCCCACTCTTCGCACATGTTGACGGCTGGCAGTGGCGTCCCGACCAGATTTGGTACGACAACACCCAGATGTTCAAGACCGTCAGCTACTATGTGCAGCAGATGTACGCCACCAATGCCGGCACCAACGTGCTCCAGCTCACCATGGACAAGAAACCCGTGGCTAACCAGGACGGACAGGACGGACTCTTCGCCAGTGCTGCCTTCGACAACAAGACGGGTGAGGTCATCATCAAGGTGGCTAACACGTCACGTCAGCCACAGGCTGTCAGCTTCAACCTCACAGGTATCAAGGGCGACCGCACGGCACAGACGCTGACCCTCTGTCACGACGGCATGGACGACGAGAACAGCATCTGCAAGCCTGAGCTCATCACCCCGCAGCCAGGCACTGCCCAGGTTTCCGATGGCAAGAAGCAGTCGGTACTCAACGACCAGCTGCCCGCCATGTCGTTCCGCATCTACAGGTTCAAGAAGTAACAGCAGTTGACCACCACTAACTCCTGACCCCCTCTGACTCCCCCTGTAGGGGGAGGACTGATACCACATAAAGTTTAGCTTGGTAATCGTCCTCCCCCTACAGGGGGAGTCAGAGGGGGTCACTTTCGTCAAAAACTGTTAAATACAGACTGGTATATCCATTAAAAAAACTGAAAAACGCACTTCTTTACAGTTCGAAAAATCGACTTTTTTTGTTAACTTTGTAACTGAAAAAACATTTTTATTATTCACAAAAAAAAGGAGATTTAAGCTATGTCAAAGACAGTAGAACTGCAAATGGAGAAGAGCCGCAACCTCATCAGCGGACTTCGCAAACACGTAAAGGAACAGGGTGAGCGTGGCATTACGCCGCGTGAGATTGACGAGATGGAGCAGACGCTGCAACAGTTGGAGGCCGCTAATGCCGAGGTGGACCGTCTGCGCGAAGAACTCTCGCCTAAAGTGAAGCAAATGAACGACATTCTTACCGCCGTCAAGGCTGCCTACGGTGAGAACAAAAAGACCCTCAAGGGCTACTATCCCCAGGAGCGCTGGGCTGACTACGGCATTCCTGACAAGCGCTGAACATTCCTCTCAGCAAAAGATGTGACCCCTGCCCCCCCCTAACGCCCCCATGCAGGGGGCGTTAGGGGGGGCACCTCCATACAAGTGACCTCCCCTAACCTTTTTGCTGTTTTTGAGGCAATTCTATGTAAAAACACAGTAATTTGTCTGAAAAAACGGCCAAATGCGTGTGAGGTTGACCGGATTTAAAAGACAGAAACAGGCGGCTTGACACACCAAAACAACTTGTTTTGCTATCTGAAGTGAGCGTTTTACGCACCTGAAAACGGCGTTTTTCCAGACCAAAACAACTTGTTTTGGTGGGTGACGCCTGGTGATACTTTCCGGAAAAGTGTCACCGTATGTAACAAACTGGCGTTTAGATAATTAAATACCAAGGTGACACTTACACAAAAAAAACAGATCAAAAACTTTTCCACACCGCCACAAACACTTTGACACACCAACCCGTGCATTTTGCTAAAAAAGACCGCCACGACGGACTGCCTATAATATAATAACGTGGAAAAACAACGAGCGGGAACCGAGGCCGAGGATGTCGGCGTTGGTTCCTGCTCTTATTTATTTGCAGTGTGAAATGAACCTGTCCTTGAGTTTTGACAGACAAAATCTTACACGGACAAGTCTAATGGCAGGTCGCTGATGTCTTTAAGCCTTTTGCCTGAAATAAGAATGTTGAGCATCTCTATGGAATCCTCTGCACCAACCTCTTTGACAGACTCGACGAGTTCACTAAGTGCGAAATGATAGACACAGTCTATATCGCCTGTTCCTAAAGCTAAAGACGCGATACGGGCGGGCATCGGCTCTCCGGTTACGACAACGATGTGAGGCAAATGTCCCTTGCGATTACGGATTAACCCGAGAGCCTCTGTACGGCTGTTCTGGGCACGGTCGCTACGCATCGTCCATTTGGCAGATATAGAGGCATGGAGGATGGGTAGCCCGCCACACGTCTTCCTTATGTCGGACAAGTTACAGACAGAATCATCGACAATGACCTCTCCTTCATTAATCACCTCGTCAGGTTCTGTTTCACGATACACTACCACGTCGGGGGCAACCATATAATCATTGCCCATACTTGCCGCAAGCCGGGCATCGTCTTTGGTCAGTTGCGAGAGATAGTCCAGATGCTCGTACTGCGCAAAACTGCTGGTTTTGATGCTGTTGCGATTGCCAAGTTTGGCAATATGCCATTTGCCGGGGCGCAGATTCTGCAAATGGGGGAACGTGTTCTCGATGAATTCCATGTTCAGCTGCTCGAACTTTGCACCGGCTGTTTGTCCGAGAGCCTTTTCCTGCACACTGGCCGTCAAGCGCCGGGCAATACCTTGGGCGATGGCTATAGAAAGGTTCGACGAGCGGTCGGCATTGCTGGGAATCCCTTTCGCGTCAATGGTCAATATTCCATTAGACAACAGACCGGCATGGTATCTGTGTCTCGCTTCTGCTATTAATGCTTGCATCATCTAATACTTGCTTTATTTTAAGTCCTACTTCCTTTGCTACTGGTGGTGGGAAAGCATTGCCTATCATGCGGCAAGCCGTTGTCTTGCGATTACCAAACTGCCACTCGTCGGGAAAGCCTTGCAGCCTGGCCATCATACGGGGTGTCAAGCGCGGCATCCCTTCGAAATCCTCCGCCGGTGCTTCATTGCCTACCCCTCGTCCGTCTATCCCCAACGCAGCCCACGCCTCCCGGGCTCGGGTCGGGCCAAGGTCTGGGCCACCGTGCTTCTTGCTGCCACCAACAAGCGTCGGGGCTATCTTGTCAGCCTTCAACCTCCACTGCCCGGTGCCTTTCCAGCCTTTGGCAGCCATCAAGTCGTACAGCGCATTGCCGACTGTTTTCGTTAGCGACGGTTTTGGATGCGGAAAAACAAAAGTATCAAAAATGTCAGTCCTAATTCCAATGATGACAGCACGCGGCCGGAGTTGTGGTACACCATAGTCAGAAGCATTCAGTAATTGCAGATGGACATTGTAGCCCAAACGGTTCAAACGGGCGATAATGCTCCCACGATATATGTCGAACTGTTTGCCGAGAAAACCACGTACATTTTCTATCATCACCACCTTGGGGACTATTTCGCCCACCAGACGGAGCATTTGGGGGAAAAGGTCACGCTCATCGTCGGCTCCAAGCTGCTTGCCTGCAATGCTGAAGGGGGGGCAGGGAACACCTCCCGCCAGCAAGTCTATCTTGCCGTGATAGGGCCTGCCGTCAAACTGACGCACATCCAGACACCTCACGTTCCAATTTGGCCGGTTCTCCTTGAGGCAGTCGCAATAGTCTTGCTCATACTCCACCAATACAAGATGGTCAAACCCCGCCATTTCCAGCCCAAGAGCCTGACCACCCGCACCAGCGCATATTTCAATTGAAGTGTATGACATCGTAACTTTTCGCAATTGCAGTTGCAAAGATACAACTTTTCTGCAAATTACGAGGCAATATGCTGTAAAAGTTTCAAAAAAGACAAGATTTGGACGGTTTTGGACGGTTTGACGTGGATTAAACGGAAGAATTAGGAGATTTTGAGGCGATTGTGTGCAATATGATGAGGTCGCGGAGCACGGAGAGATGGCATTTCCATCGAAAAGTTGGAACGCGGAGCGCAAAGGGGGGCTACTTGGGTATGAAGAAGCGGCGCGGGGTCCTGCTCTTTGTTTAAGAAAAATGCAAGGGCAAATCCTCTAATGCCTTACATTTATATCTATTTCCTGCCTTGTCCTTGAATCATACTGATTGTCTCTCGTCCTATAGTTGCCAGGACGGCCGTCAACGGTGATGCGAAGGATGCGATTTCCTTTATTCAGGTAGTCGAAGCGAGGGTCTATCAGGCGGTCGCAGTTGTACTTGCGGCAGGCTTCGGTTTCAGCCAGCCGCTGGGCCTCGGCAAGCGACAGTTTGTAGAGTTTCTGCTTGCCCTCCGGTGTGGATATGTCGATGGTGTACGTGATACGGTCGCCAACGGGCACCAAGTCGTAGCTGTTGTAGCTCGTGCCTCGGGCATCCACGCCCATATTCGTGGAATAGCCGCCAGCACCAGAGTGTGCTGTACTGCAGGAGCAGATGGTCATTATTGTTGTGGCTGCAAAAGCCATTAGGAATATGTTCTTCTTCATAGCCTCCTGCAGCCAACACTCCACCTACTATACAATATTTAACCATGTCCTCATCGTAATCGGCATTCAAACCGATATTTACAAATAGCGCACCTAAACCAACGCCTGCAATTCCGCTTACCCATCCCCAAGTCTTGAGCTGCTTAACTTTCTTGTCGGTCTTCTGATTTGCATAATCCATTCCTAACAAAGCTCTGTCATTGTACTGCTGTACTCCGTCATTTTGATTATGCGGCTGGTAAAGATTCGTAGCTTCCGATAGATTCACTTTCTTTCCATTTTGATAGTTTATGGCCGACGCATCAGCGCGGTTCATCACATAGTTGGAGCCATTCAGGTCGCTCCACTTCTTGTAAGTGATTTCCGTCTCGTTAGGAGAAGCTGAGCAAAACCTGTCGGGGATTGCAAATCCCCTCAAACGGAAAAGCGCAGGTCTTCACCATACGCGGCTTAGGTCTGGACCAACCTTCTAACATCTATGGGAAGCCTGCGCTTTAGGCGCAAGCCTCTTGATGTTAGATATTGCCCGTTCACTTTTCGAGGGTCCAGTTCAAGCCGCGAATGAGCAAATAAAATGATGTGCCTCCAAAGAAACACGGTGCAAAGATTCGAAAAGTTTCTTAAATCCCAACGTATTCTGCAAAATAATTGACCGAAAAGTTGGAAATACAGAAAAAAGTGATTATCTTTGCAGCGTCAAAACATCTGTTTTGGCTATCCGGGCAGAATCCCGAGAGGGCAGGACTTCACCGCCACCGCCCATTTTCAGAAAAAGCCGCCTCTTACGAGAGACGGCTTTTATGCTTCTACCGATTGTATTTCTGGATGAACTTCTTCACGAATTCCTTGTCACCAATCATCATCCGCTTAACAAGGAAAAGGCTGCTGCCCTTGAAAATAGATTCTGAACGTGCCTTTCCGCTCAAAAATGAAATCAGCAGATCGGATGCCTTTCGGATTGGGCAGTAGATAGACCTTGTAACCATGACTTACAGCCTTCCTCGCCGCCCGCAAAAGATTCAGGTAATCGGGAGTACGTTCATCAATGGCTGAGAAAATGTCTTTCTCATTTTCCACCGGGTGAAACTCAGAGCGCCGGGCTATTTGTTCCACTTTGCGAGAGAAGTCTGCACCAGATAGCGTATGCAGGAGTGAGAGTTCTTGTGCTATATTGTTTGAGTATTCTTCCATCTGCCTTAACTTTCTGAGAAAAACGCACATTTTTAAGAATATGAATGCAAAGATACAACTTTTCTGCAAATTAAGAGGCAATATGCTGTAAAAGTTTCAAAAAAGACAAGATTTGGACGGTCTGACGTGGATAGGACGGAAGAATTTGGATGATTGGAGGCTGTTGTATGCGATATGAGGTTGTCGCGGAGCGTTCGTAAGCATTATAACTGAGACGGCCAAAGGATTGGCGCGAAAAAACGCTGGGAACCATTAAAAACAGCCGCAGGACATCGGGCGGATGCCTGCGGCTGTGGAACGCTCGCGCCGTTCGCATTACAAATGCTTATATTCAGTTCCGCAGGATTACAAATCCGGCGGAACGGGTGCCTTGCAAAAAGAAGTCTCCAGACGCGCCGCGTCCTTGTGGGAGTGGCGCATCTGGAGATGATGATATCCGCGGCGGGCGGATTCTTTTGGGATGCCGAGTAGAGAATCCGTCCGAACGAGAAATATTACGGAGTTGGAGTTGGAGTTGTGACGGTAAGAGTATTGCTGGGCAGCCAGATTTCCTTATCGGCATCCGTGGCTTCATCCACTGTTCCATCGCTATCGCTATCAGTGTTAGTTACTGCATCCCAGTCAGATACCGTTGCGCTGAACTTCACGCTGGTCAGGCCGAGGTGGATGAGCAGCTTGTAGTATTTGTTGGGAGCGAGGCTGTCGGCAGGGATGGTCACCTGGTTGGTGATTGTCTGCACCACCTTGGTGTTGGTTGTCTCGTTTGTAACCTCAGCAATTTGTGCATCATAGGTGCGCACCGTATAGGTGATGGTCACTACGAAGGTCTGTGCCTGATCGGAAGAAGGAATGAGCAGGATGCCAGGAGCATTGGAAGCGACCGTGTAAACATCCTGGGCAGTTGTTGTCACGCCAGTAAGTGTTGTACTTCCAAAAGACCATGAAGGACTTGTGTAACTCAACTTATTGGATTCGGATACCGTCTGTTCTGCTATGGCTGCATTCAGAGTTCCTGTGGTTGTTTCATTTGTGCTGGTTTGATCGACAGTAGTTATGAATTTTGAGGTCTGCAATGTATTGTCAATTGATGTGCTGCCCCATGTACCATTTGCAATATTAAACCAGCCTACATTGACCAATCCGTTGCCAGAACGAGTATGACCAGTCCCCGCAGATGCATTATATGTTGCCAAATCCTGAATAGTAATGTTGCTGACAGTAACCAGTGTCTCGCTGCCTTTTGTTCCACCAGTAATGGCAGTGCTTGGCTCGCCGTTTGTCTTGTCGTCAATGTCAAGGATTATCTGCACGCCCGTCTGCTGGTTATTTCCTCCACCAGATGCTGCCACATGACCGCCAATTTTGGCCAGCGCATGCTTGAAGTAGAAGTCAACAGTCTCATCAACAGTCTGCTTGGTGAGGTCAGTGTTGTAAATGTCCCCAGAGGAAGCTTGGGTGTCCGTATTTCCATCAGCGAGATTGTAAGTTGTGTTAGATTGGCGCATACCCCACAGCAAATCTACGGCATTGCCCGTATATGAGCTGGCATTGCTACCAAGTACATACTTAACTTCTGGCTCACCAGTATATTTATTGGATGTAATGGCTACGACACCCTTGGGCGTTGCAGTTCCAGATATATCCTCAGTTATTGCTGTTGTTGCAAAAGCAGAGGTCTTGCCAAGATCAGTGGCCGGTGTAGCTGAATAATCAGGCACTGCCACGAAAGGAGCGTATGCAAAGAAACTCACTTTGCCGCCATTGGCAGTTGCGGCATCGTTGGTAGCATCGGTTTCCTCACCAGTACCTTGTGAATTATCCACGTCGTCATACCTGTCGCCGAATTCATTTGGCCAGTACTTCACTGGTGTATAATACCAATAGCCATAACTTGAAGAGCCATTATTATGACGAACCTGCTGGTTGTACATGAAGTCAGGTGCGCCCCCTTGCCAAGCAGGAGTTTCTGAATAGCAATTATTGGCACCTGTATAGTAGGCAAACACACCAAAGCCTTGCGTCATTTCCTCTAGTCCAGTTGTGGTAATAGTTCCACCGGAGTAATCTCCGATTGACCTTGTAATAGCAGTCCTCCCCAGGTACGTTCCGAACTCTACAGGCGTTGCTGCGTTCTCAGCATTGGCCTGCTGCAGGTCTTGCTGCGTGAAATCAACTTCACTTGAGCAGCTGGCGAGCATCATGGCTGCCGTGGCTGCGAATAATAAATACTTTTTCATAACTTTGTTGTTTAAATGATTAATAAATTGTGAGAGATTATAATAATTATAGTTATATGTTCGTTGCTTCGTTCAGAAGCCTCCGATTTCAAATGTTCCGCCGTCCTCCCAGTCAACTACGACGGCGTCGAAGCCGGCTCCTGCCATGGCTGGCATGGGCGGCATGACGATAACGTCAGACAGGTCAATCTCCAGTCGCAGGTCGTGCAGGTCCTGGCGGTAGCGCACCTGTGCCTCTCGCCCTTCGGGTGTGAGGTAGGTGATGTTCTTTCCCACCCGGAAGGAGCATTGCTGCACGGAGTCGTTGGCCAGCGTGATGCGGAAGGAGAGCACGTTGTCCGCCGAGTCGCGCTCGGCGAGCAGTTCCTTGCCGTAGGGCAGTCCGAAGGTGGCCGTCTTGTTGACAATGAGGCCCATGGAGTCCCTTTCCTCTCCGTAGGTGAGAAACTGCCACCCGTTGGGGTCGAGTTCTATGGTTCCCGTCTCCCGTGTGCGGTTGATACGGCTGAGGTAGAACCCGTCTGCCATGCCGCTGATGCTGGCCTCAATGCTCTTCATGCTCTGGCGGTACTTCACCTTTGCCTTGAGGAAGAGCGTGACGGTCATGGGTGTGGCGTGCTCGGGAATCTCGTAGTAGTGCTCGCTGAAGAGTTCCCGCTCGTGGTTTCCGTCCAGGTATTCGTCGTAGGGCACGAAGATGATGTTCTCTTGTGCTGCCATCTCCTGGGTTATCTGGAAGGTGTCTGTGGCCACGCCGATGGGTTCAGCATACTGTATGTAGTCCTGCCCGTCGGTGCGCGACGCGTAGTGGTCCAGCCGCATGGCTATGTCGCTGAAGCTGCTTCTGTCGTAGAGCCGCTGGTACAGGTATTCCTCTTCGGTGTTGCTGAAGATGATGAGCTGGTAGGTGTCGGGGCGCAGGTTGACGGTGGCTATGTGTCCGTTGGTCGTCTGGAATACGCGGTCGCCGGTTTGCTGTCCCCAGAGCATGAGGGTCATGCCGTTGGGCACGCCGCCATAGTAGGCGTAGGCCGCGCTGTCCACGAAGGCGCTGTCGGCGTAGTTGGTGAAGCCGTCGCTGAGGTCGTAGATGGTGTTGGAGCGGTGGGTGTTGTCGAGGTAGAACCGCCAGTCGATGATGATCTTCACGCGCACCTTGTCGTTGGTGATGACCTCCAGGGGTCGTCGGTCGCAGGCAGCGATGACAACGACCGCGACGAGCAGACTAAGGACACTTAGCCATTTAGAGAAAAGACTACTCATGGGCACCTCCTTTCTGCTTTTTGAGGGAGGGAATGAGCCATACGAGCGACAGCTTGAGCTTCGTGGGGCCTATGTATGACGTGCGGCCTGTGTATTTCCATATCAGGTGTGTGTCGCCGAACTCACCTTCGTAGTGGCGGCGCGGACCCCAGAAGTAGCCGGCGCTGACGGAGGCTTCGAGGTTCCAGTGGCGGGCGATGGGCCAGGAGTGGCCGTAGGTGACGCCCACGCTGTTGAACTCGCCCTGGTCGCCCTTGCTGTCCCAC
>FLNV01000243.1_pt1 | contig 21143 bp, 11 predicted proteins | sample 1140351 | NCBI WGS metagenome assembly FLNV01 (sample SAMEA3878207, study PRJEB12797) | bioreactor metagenome | biome: Moose rumen | place: Sweden | collected 2011-10 | reverse complement strand
ACAGAAACCCTACAGTCAACTGGATGGTGAGGCAAGTTATTTTTTTCACATCACTAAACTAAAACCCGCATATCAGCAAGGTCTGCAAGTCATAAGGAATTACTTTGTTGCCGTGGGTGATAGTCTGCCGGAAGTCCTCGTCACGGTCTATCAGTTTTGTGTTCTTGATGAAATACTGAATCTTGTCAGTTAGCAGCTGGCTCATGTCGCCGTCGGCCACTATCTCTATGCCGTCCTCCAGCTGGTTGTACCCGAACTGGCTCCACAGGTTCATGATGTAGTATTGGCAGTCGTTCACGCTGTTCACCATGTAGTTGTTGACGAACAGAAGCCGGCCTTCGTGGAAGCAGTAGACTGCCATCTCTTTGTCGTGGAGATAGACGTACATTTTCTTCATTCCCATGCCTACGCTCTTGTCGCTGAAGAACTCCACAAGCGTGGATGCCGAGGCGTAAAACCGGGCACGGGGGAAATCATCAAGCAGAAGCTTGTAGACGTTCTTGTCCAGGCCGAAGATGATGGCGATACCTGATCGGCGCAGCACGTTGTAGGACACATGGCACTGGGACTGTCCGGGAAACACGAAGTTGAACAGCTCTCCGATGGTCTCACGCTTGAAGTCTACAGCGGGGACCGTCGTGAAATAACGGGTGCTGACAAGCACGTTCACGCGTTGGTAACGCTCCTGAAGCAACGGCTCTCCCATGAGCGCCTCCTTCACGTTGGCGGCAAGACTGACCACCGGACGGGGCTTCACCAGACGATAGGTGTAAGGCTCACTCTCTGAGGGGGAGTAAACACAAAAAGAAAGTCCATCCGAGCAGATACGGATGGACAAACTTTTATTTTGAGTGGATGTCTTATTGTCCAAGGCTTTTCTGTGTTTTTATTTCTTCCAGTTACCTGCCATCTTGTTGCTTGTGTCGTTGATGTCACCCATGCGAAGACCAATCCAACGCTCTTTGCTGTGGTTCACACTGTCAACACCGTCCCAAAGACCGGCCACTTCCATGCCCCTGTCCTTCATGTCGTGCTTCAGGTTGTCAACACGCTTCTGCTCCATACCGTCAAGATAGTCGTCAATGTTGGCGCGGAACTCAACCAATGTGGTGGTCTCACCTGTCTTATAGTCAAGAACGTCACGCTTGCGGAGGTCGATTACGGCGTCCTTCTTTCCGCATGGAACCAACTTCAGGGAGTCGGCGTTCGCAAGACCGATCATGGATGATACGGACTCCCAGATGGTGTCCTCATGGAGAAGGCCTTTCTTGATGGCACGCTCAGGAAGCATCTTCTTGATTTCATCGTCGGTGTAGTTACCCTCGCTGGCAATTTCCTTGGAGAGGGACTCGTATTCATCATCAGTCAACTCACGGTCCATTTGGGTGTCCTTGATGGATTTTTCGTTCTTCACGAAGTCTACGAGGGAGTCTATGTCACCGCAATAGTGCTTGTACTTCATGCGGTAGCTGTCCTCAGCGTCACGCACTTGTTTCAAACGGGCCTTTACGGCGTCCTCTCTCTCTGTCACCTGGTTCTCGAATCTGATGTCACTGTAGATACTCCAGAAACAAGCACCGAACATTAATACTGCAATAATTGCCAGTACGATAACAATAATTTTTTTGTTCATGATATTTATTTAAATTTTATTTTGTAATTTCGCAGATGATTTAAGAAATTGCGAGATTTTGAGCTTAAGGAAACTCATAACCCACAATTTCTTGCAAAAATAATGAAAAGAAATTAAATTCGGTATATTTTTCTCAATTTTTTTAAAAAAAATATGATTAATGCCTTTTTTCAGGCGGAATTTCTCCGTTTTTTCAATAATCCACCGACAACTGACCAGCTTTTTGCCTTTCAACAAATCAATGATTTTGTTTTCGATGATGACAAGCTTTCGGCCTTCATTTTGAAGGGATATGCGGGCACGGGAAAGACATCACTCGTCGCTGCCGTAGTCAATGCACTCGAGTCACTCAACATCAAGTGCATGCTACTCGCACCCACCGGAAGAGCGGCGAAGGTCCTGTCTGCTTATGCCAAACGGCCGGCTTTCACCATTCACAAGGCTATCTACCGGCAGAAAAACTACAATGCAAGGCCTGACTTCGATCTTGGATTCAATGCCATGAGAAATGTGCTGTTCGTGGTCGACGAGGCATCAATGGTAAGCGGACAGCCCAGCGAGTCGTCACTCAGCGAGTCGCTGCTCGAAGGCCTGATGAGCTTTGTCTATGGAAGGGGTGGGGGATGCCGCCTTATGCTCATCGGAGACGACGCTCAGCTCCCGCCCGTGGGAGAGGATGACAGCCCAGCGCTCAAGGCTGACGTAATCCGTAGGTTTGGTGTGAAAGTGTATGAGGCTCAGCTGAATAGTGTGGTCAGACAGGAGGAGATGTCGGGCATACTCTATAATGCCACTTCCGTGCGTGAGCATCTCTCGTCGTTACAACAGCCTGTGCTGCCGCACATTCTTTTCGACGGCTTTTCCGACATCTTCAATGTGCCGGGCAACAACCTCATTGAGGTGCTTACGGAGTGTTATCAGAAGGACGGCGTTGATGAGACAATGGTGGTGTGCCGTTCGAACAAACTGGCCAATATCTACAACAATGGCATCCGGAACCAGATTCTCTGGCGGGAGAGCGAACTGGAGACGGGTGACTATGTGATGGTGGCAAAGAATAATTACTACTGGACAGACAAAGTAAAGGCTGAGAAAGCTGCGGCTGCAAAGAATACTCAACAACCTGTAGCACAGCAGATGGAGACGGACATGGACTTCGTGGCGAATGGCGACATCGCGGTTGTTGAGCGAGTGCGCAACCAGAGAGAACTCTACGGCTTCAAGTTCGCCGATTGCCAACTCCGTTTTCCTGACTATGACGATTTTGAACTTGAAGCCACTGTGCTGCTTGACGCGCTCCAGGCTGAGGCTCCTTCGTTGACCCAGCAGCAGACCGAGATGTTATATAATAATGTGATGGAGGACTATATGGACATCCCGTTGAAAAATGAGCGTATCAAAAAACTCCGTCAGGACCCTTATTTCAATGCCCTTCAACTGAAATACGCTTACGCTGTCACATGCCACAAGGCTCAGGGCGGTCAGTGGACCAACATCTTTGTAGAGCAGGGGTTTATTCCCGAAGACACATCCATCGTAGAATACGACCGCTGGCTCTACACCGCCATCACGCGTGCCACCGGAAAACTGTATCTCGTCAACTGGAAGAACAGATAGTATAATCCCGGGAAACAGACTGTTAGTTAGGATTTTTTTTAGGAATGAACTTCCTTGTGAGAATTTTTTTGTCTGATTCATTCTAATTCGGAATAATTTTATTAACTTTGTGGCTAAACTAATAGATTACAGAAAATATGCTCACAGAGAAACAACAGGCGGCTGCTGCTGAGAAGTTTGTTCAGAAGTGGATGGGCAAGGGCTATGAGAAGGGCGATTCACAGATTTTCTGGACAGAATTGCTTGCCGAGGTATATGGTGTTGAAGATCCGTCCACATTCATACGATTCGAGGAGCAGGTGAAGGTGGACAAAACCAACTTCATCGATGTTCATCTCCCACAGACAAAGGTCATCATTGAGCAGAAGTCGCTGGGAAAGGACTTGCGATTGCCAGTCAAGCAGAGCGACGGTTCATTGCTCACCCCATTCCAACAGGCCAAACGTTACAACGCAGAATTGCCTTACAGTGAAAGGGCACGATGGATTGTGGCATGCAATTTCTCAGAGTTCCTTGTCTATGACATGGAGCGGCCTAACGTTGAGCCAGAACAGATTCTTCTTGAAAATCTGGAACGTGAGTACTACCGACTACGGTTTCTCGTCGATACGAAAAGCGAGCACTTGACTAAAGAAATGGAGGTGTCGCTGAAGGCAGGCGAGATAGTCGGTAAGATATACGATGCACTTCTGGCACAATATGACGATGGGAGCGAGGAGGCGCTCAGATGGCTGAACATTCTGTGTGTGAGAATCGTGTTTTGTCTTTATGCTGAGGATGCCGGTGTGTTCCGCCACGACCAGTTCCACGATTATCTGTCACTATTTGGGGCACGCGACATGCGTCAGGCTCTTATCGACTTGTTCGACACACTGAAAAAACCTATTGAACAGCGAAGCAAATACCTTTCAGCTGATCTGAATGCTTTTCCCTATACCAACGGCGGTTTGTTCGAAGAGGAGATAGAAATTCCTCCTTTTACGGATGAACTTCGCCAGACATTGCTTAAAAATGCATCGCTCGACTTCGACTGGAGCGAAATCTCTCCAACCATCTTCGGTGCTTTATTCGAAAGCACACTCAATCCTGACACCCGACGCAAGGGAGGCATGCACTATACGAGCATAGAAAACATTCATAAGGTGATTGACCCGCTGTTCCTCAACGATTTGAACAAAGAGTTCAACACCATTCTGGAAGAGAAGGTGGAAAAGCGACGCAACCAGAAACTGGAGTCATTCCAAAACAAACTGGCATCACTCACATTCTTGGATCCGGCCTGCGGCAGCGGCAATTTCCTGACAGAAACCTATCTCTCACTCAGAAGACTTGAAAACGAAGTTATCCGTCAACGTTATCACGGACAGTCGTTTCTGGGGCTGGAGGGCAATTCACCAGTCAAAGTGAGCATCAATCAGTTTTACGGAATCGAAATCAACGATTTCGCGGTCACCGTGGCAACCACCGCACTCTGGATCTCCGAGGCGCAGATGCTGTCTGAAACCGAGCAAATCATCAACCACGACATCGATTTCCTGCCCTTGAAAAGCTATACGAACATACGGGAGGGAAATGCGTTGAGAATGGACTGGGACGTGATTGAGGTGGCTGATGAAATTCCCACCATATATGCTAAACACGCACACATTATTTATGAAGATGAGAAAAAATGGGCAGTGCATGAAACCGACATATATAATGAGATTAATCTGGTGACAACCAGTACCGACAGTCGTCTCAAGCAGAACCGGCCGACAAGATACACTGTCTCATACGACTATATCATGGGAAATCCGCCGTTTGTGGGAGCCCGCTTGATGAGCAAGGAGCAGAAAGAGGACATGCAAAACGTGTTTGGCCGGAAATGGCGTAATGTTGGCAACATCGACTACGTGGGCTGCTGGTATAAGAGAACTGCTGAGCTGATGCGGGCACAGCCCGGGTTACGTGCCGCACTTGTTTCCACCAACAGCGTCTGTCAAGGTGAGCAAGTGGCTGACCTCTGGCAACCCCTCTTTCAGAATGAGCACATAAGAATTGATTTTGCCTACCACACATTCCGATGGGACAGCGAGTCAACCCAGAAGGCACATGTGCATTGTGTGATTGTGGGTTTTTCATCATGCGAAAGCCATAAAGAGACAACACCTGTGATTTATGACGGTGACAGGCAGACGAAAGTTTCAAATATCAATGCATACCTCATGGAGGCAGACAATGTGTTTGTGGGCAGCAGGAACACGCCTTTGTGTGACGTACCGATGATTGGCATTGGCAATCAACCTATCGATGGTGGAAATTATCTGTTCAATAAAGAGGAAATGCTTGGTTTCATCAAGACAGAGCCATTGTCAGAGAAGTATTTCCATCCTTGGTACGGGGCAGATGAATTCATCAATCAGCGACCTCGTTTCTGCCTTTGGCTTGGCAATTGTTCGCCGGCTGAGTTGCACAGGATGCCTCATTGCATGAAACGAATAGAGGCGGTGAGGAAACTGCGTCTGTCCAGTCCTCGCTCATCCACACGAAAACTCGCATACCAGCCGACACACTTTCAAGTGGAGAACATGCCAAACTCGAATTACATAATTATTCCCCGTGTCTCCTCTGAGCGCAGGAGGTATGTTCCGATAGGTTTTATGCCGCCCGATGCCTTGGCGAGCGACGCCGTCCATCTTATTCCCGATGCCACCTTCTACCATTTCGGCATTCTTACCTCCAACGTGCACATGGCATGGATGAGGATTGTATGCGGACGGCTGAAGAGCGACTACCGTTATTCGAAGGATATCGTCTATAACAACTTCCCATGGCCGCAGCCAACAGAGGAACAACGGCAGAAGATAGAACAGACAGCCCAGGCCATTCTTGATGCGAGAAAACTTTATCCCGAAAGCAGTCTTGCCGACCTTTATGACGAAGTGATTATGCCGGCGGAGTTGCGTAAGGCTCACCAGGCGAACGACCGTGCGGTGATGGAAGCCTACGGATTCAGTGTGAAGGAAATGACTGAAGGCAAATGCGTGGCAGAGTTGTTCAAGATGTACAAGGCTTTGACTGAACTCTAAGTGACAATGCATTATTATTTATTTTTCTAAACTAACTAATTATTTGAATATGAACACTACTAACCTGCTTTTTAATAAAAAGCTGAAATTGTTATTTATGAGCCTTTTCTTTGTGGTGACTTCTGCTTCAGCGCAAACTGCTTTTGAGTTTTCCACTGCGAAACGTGGTCCTCTTATCAGCCCTCTTCAATATGGTATCTTCTATGAGGAAATCAACCATGCCGGCGATGGTGGCATATATGCAGAGCTTGTCAGAAACGGATCGATGGAAGAAAACGGCAGCAATCCAGACCATTGGCAGACGATAGGTGGTGCCACCCAATCCATTTACAACGACAAACTGCTTAACGGCGCACAGAAACATGCCATGCGCCTGAAACTCTCAAAAAGGAATGATGGTGTTCGCAACAATGGATTCTGGGGTATTAATATTCAGAAAGGTCTCATTTACAAAGCCTCTTTCTGGATGAGAGCCGACAACAACTGGACTGGAGATATTACCCTCACCCTCGAGAATTCTGGAGGTGGAGACTTGGGACATACTGTCGTCAGCGTGTCTGAGACCGGTGAGTGGAAGAAATACACCGCACAAATCACATCCACTAACAGCAACAATCTTGGCTGGTTTGCCATAAGGGGGTCGAAGGCTGGTACAATCTACCTTGATTGCGTCAGTCTTTTTCCTCCTACTTTCAACGATAGGGAAAACGGAATGCGTCCTGATCTGGCACAGATGCTTGCAGACCTTCATCCACGTTTCATGAGATTTCCAGGAGGATGCTTCATCGAAGGCGGAAACCGTTACCAGTGGAAACACACAATCGGACCGGTGGAGAACCGCCTCGGCATCTATAACAGCCATTGGGGATACCCAATTTCAAACGGGATGGGATTCCATGAGTTTTTACAGCTGTCAGAGGATTTAGGTGCGGAGCCGCTTTTCGTCTGCAATGTAGGACTTGGGCATGGATGGTATGAGAACTACCAATCGATTGACGGATATATTCAGGAGGCACTCGACGCCATTGAATACTGCAATGGCGATGTCACCACCTTCTGGGGGGCAAAACGTGCAGAGGCCGGACATCCTGAGCCATTCAACCTCAGTCTGTTGGAAATAGGCAATGAGAATTACAACTACACATCGAATGGCAACAACGACCAAAGTGACCATTACGCAGAACGATACAAACAATTCTACGATGCCATCAAGGCGAAATATCCGGAAATGACACTTATCGGCAACAGCGACTGGGGATCCGACTATCCTACCTGGCGAAACCAACACCCTCTGGAAATCATCGACGAACATTTCTACCGTTCGCCAGACTGGTTTGCAGGAATGTACCATAAATACGACAACTACAGCCGCTCCAGCAATAAAGTCTATAATGGCGAATATGCCGTCACCAGTGACTTCGGAATCAACGGAACACTGAAAGCCGCTCTCGGTGAGGCAATCTATATGGCTGGAATGGAGCGAAATTCCGATGTCTGCGTCATGGCATCATACGCCCCGATTTTCATGAATGAGAATGAGGCACAGTGGAGACCCGACATGATACACTACAATGCATACAAGTGCTTCGGAACTCCTTCCTATTGGGTACAGCAGATGATGTCGTCCACGTTGGGACACCAGAATATCACCTGGACAGAGACAGGCAATGACAATGACATTCTTCACACTCAACTTGCATTGGGGTCATGGGGCACAGATGTCACTTATAGTAATATCAAGGTGACAGACGAGGAAGGCAAGGTTGTTTTCAGCCAAGAAGGAGATGTTAACTCCTCTTCGTCGAACCATGGTATTTCCCGGATAATCAACACAGACACCTATAATTCGACTGTTGAGATGGACGCAGTTAAAAACAGTGGAGACGAGGGTTTCCTCATCGCCTTTGCATACGCCGATGCCAATAACTATACATGGTGGAACCTCGGAGGGTGGGGCAACAGCAGCCACGGCGTGGAGCAGTCGGTCAACGGATCTAAGACCACGCTCACCACAGCCAGCGGCACCATCGAGACCGGCCGTTCCTACCATGTCAAAATTGTGCGCAACGGACTGAGGGCACAGCTCTATCTGGATGGTAAAATCATCAGCACTGCAACCCTCAATGACGATGCAGGACAGCGACTGTTTCTCTGCGCATCTGTCAACGAGAAAGAGGACACCGCGATTCTGAAAGTTGTGAACTATCTGCCACAGAATGTCCCTACCACTTTTGTCTTTTCTGATGCAACCATTGGCGGTGAGGCCCAATTGACGGTGATGAGCAACAACGACAACTATGCGGAGAATTCCATGACTAATCCAACAAAGGTATGCCCGCGAAACTCTGTCCTTTCCTCTTTCACCGATAAACAGCTTACATACGATGTGCCCGCATACTCCTTGTCGGTTATACAGATACCATTGACAGATGTGAAGGATGAGCAGCCAGATCCGACAGACAACAATTTGCCTCAGCCCGTCGTCTGCTACAGTTTCGAGGATGGAAAGCCGACAGATGACAACCAAGAATTCGATGGTACGCTCAACGGTCCGGCATGTATCCTTCGGCTCGACGATGGCAATCAGGCTTTCTATACAGGAGAAATGCCGAAAAACGGATTCCTCGACCTCGGTAACAACGCAGCTAAGGCAATAGCAAGGCTGCTTAACGGCAACGCCCATACCGTCTCCGTCAATATAATGGCAGCTGACGGAGGAAATCTCGATAAATTCTGCTGGGCATGGACCGTCAACAGCGGAACAGGGAACTATGCAGGCCTTATCAATCAGCCAAACAATCTCAACTGGTATTACGAAAGGGTGGGGAATGCTTCTCAGAAGGCATCCACAAATGCAGGCCTGAGCCAACATACCTGGCACAACATAACCGTCACGGCTGGAGACGAAGAACTGGCCATCTATATTGATGGAAAGCAAAGAGGCACAGCCAAGAAGCAGACCTCCACACTCAGTACTTCTTCCTCTGCCAAGGCCTGGCTGGCAAGGAGCCCTTTCGCAGCTGACGCATATATGACCTCCACATTCTTCGACGATTTCAGAGTGTACGACCAAAAGCTTACGCCCGAACAAGTCAAAGCCCTGTATGTCGAAACTTCTCAAAAAAGCACGGCTTGTAAGGCGTTGATTCAGGAAACCGAGAACCAACTGAACGAAACAGCCGTGAAGCTCATCGGAGACGGTGCGAAGGCCGACCTCACCTCCATGTTAGTCAATCCCGACTTCGCTAAAGGCGGAACAGGATGGGACGGTACCACGTTCAGTGCGGCACCCGGAACCGTGGCCGAGCATTATTACAAACTTTTCGACACCTACCAGATTCTACACAATATGCCGGCTGGACTTTACAGGCTGACATGGCAGGGATTCTACCGCGACGGAAATATCGCTAACGCCTATCTTCGTCATCAGCTGGGGCAGGGGCACTCTGCCGAAATCTATGCCAATGAAACGGCCACTGATATCATGTCGCTATATGACGAGAACGAATCTTACACCTACTCGCCCTATAATTACCCCGACAATGTGGCGACCGCACAAGAAGCATTCCAGTCCGGACACTATTTACAGCAGATGGACTTCAATCTCGCCGAGACCGCAGACCTCAGAATCGGCATGAGGAATTTTGTGCCAACAGTGTATGACTGGCTGTGCGTAGATAATTTCTCCCTCCTGTATCTTGGTGATGCTACAGGAATTGGTAGCATTATTGCACCTGACCGACTGCCGGAAAACGCGGTTTATGATCTGTCGGGCCGACGTGTTACTTCTGCCCAAATGCACAAAGGCGTCTATATAGTAGGTGGACAGAAAGTTCTTGTAAAATAGTGTATGTTTCCCCTTTCCTGCGGGTCAGGAATCTGATGGCACACTTTTTAGAAGGAAAATATAACTTTTTAATTGTTAAGACTTTATCTATTCTGATTTTATACCTTTATTCACATACTAACATAATAACTGACGATGAAGATGAAAACACTACGAATTTATGTAATTGCTCTGCTCATCTGCCAGATTGCCTCTGTCGGAGTATTTGCACAGGGCTATAAGGATGTGACTGCTCTATACGTTCGAAACGCCACCCAGGCATCATCTGCAGGATGGACATACACCCGCCAGACTACAGACGGACAGACGAAGACATGGTCGCAGACGTGTAAATCATATCAGGGCAGCTACGACACTGAAATCTATGCCGGAGAGACACTGAGCTACACCACTTTCTCTGCCTTTCAGAGCATAACCCTTCCAAAAGGCACATACCACATCATCGCCAAAGCGTTCAAGCGCGACGTGCCGAGTGTCGTCCTTTTTGCCGATATCAATGGAGAAAGAACGTCGGTGGATGTGGTCGGTGTAGCCGGACAGTACGCCACAGATCCGAACAGCATGGAAACTGCAGCCCAGGCCTTCAATGCCAACATGTATTTGAACGATTTGGAATTTACCGTTGCCGATGACGACACAGAAGTCACCATCGGATTCGATGGTGAATTCACTGCGGCAAGGCAATGGTTTATTTTCGGCGGCTTGACCCTCTATCAGGTACAGGACGAGTTGAGCACAGCTTTCCCGATTGACATCACGCCCTCTCTCGACCGGTCATATAAGGCATATAGCGGTCTGACTGGCAGGTATGCCAAAGCCACGGCTTATATCCATGAGAAATATTCAGGTTCCAACTTCCCGATTGGAAATCAGATTTATCATACTTTCACAGGCTTACAGAACGGTGTCTATGAGGTGGTAATCAATGCTAATGCCAGTATGGCAAATGGTGTTGGCGCTCTCCCGTCTGCTGACCCATATATTTATGCCGGTGATGTCAAGGCAAGCGTGAAAGCCGTGTCGCGCAGCAGTGTCACCACAGTGGGGCGTTATACGCTGAAGAATGTGTTGGTCACCGACGGCACCATGCCAGTGGGATTCTACAACCAAGCCGAGGGTGGCAACTGGTATCTGTTTAATGTGATGAGTGTGAAATATTGCGGCAGCGACCTCACAGCTCTCGTGAATAACCTGGCGTCAGCACTGTCTTCAGCAAAGGCACTGACTGATGAAATAATGAACCGGGATATGAAGGCTTCACTTGTTCAAGCCATTCAGGCAGCGGAAAACGACCAGGACATCGATAGTCAGTCGTGGCTTGAAAGGACTATCAGTATGCTCAATGCTGCCATAACTGCTGCCAATGAAAGCCACACCGCTTACATCACAACTATCATCAATGCAGTCAACCGCCTGGGGATGCAGGCTGTTACCGAAGGAACAGAAGAAACGCTGAAACAAAAATACGACGAAGGCGAATACGTTTCACCTGATGATGTGTATGCCACATTCCAGAAATTGGAAATTGCGGGCCTTTCAAGGGAAGAGGAAACGGATTTCACTTCCGTTCTCATTAATCCAGGCTTTGAATGGGGAAGCACAGATGGGTGGTTTATTCAGAATTATGGAGATGACACTGCGGTATACACCACTTCCAACACCACTTATGCATACTCCGGAACGGATGGGACCTATCTCTTTAACACATGGGCCACCAAAATCACTACACTTGATATCAGACAGACCGTACACGGGCTGCCGAACGGATACTACACCATCACAGCAGTTGTGGCAGGCTATGGCGATGAATCACCGATTATCCTCTCCGCCAACTCTGCCAAGACAAGCGTCAACCCGTTGAACAGTGATGTGGAAGCAGAAGTCAGTGTCGGACACCTGATTAAACTGGAGAATGTGCTTGTGTCGAACGGGACACTCACTTTTAATGTCACTAACACAGGAAAGGGAAAAACATTTTTCAAGGCGGACTGCTTCACATTGACTTTTCTCAGACCGTATGTGGCTCCAGAGAACTTCACAGACTTACATTTCACTCTTAATATTGAGAACGATGAAGTGATGCGTTATCTCTCAGATGTGACATACACCACGTCCACACCGACTTCAATAGACAAGTATGACACAGATGCGGGCAACCGTTATGATCAGCCGTCGGTGATTTCCATTCCGATACCGGAGATGATGACGGATGCCACTCTCTATATCAGTCTTAGTGATGATTATGCTCAAGCGCAGACAATCAGCATACCAGCGGGGACTGAACTTTATGAACTGGCAAACCTCCTGCCTCAACAGACTTATTATTACAAAGTGGACGCAGGAGGTGAGACCGTGGCAAACGGAGATATCACCACCACAGGCCATTTGCGCATGATCAAAGCAGATAGCGGATTCAATATACGCGACCTTGGCGGATGGCTCACATCCGATGGAAACCGCCTGCGTTATGGCAAGATTTTCAGAGGTGGAGAGATGAACGCCAACCATCAGATGAATGAGGCGGACCGTGCAGAAATGGCCAGGTTGGGAATCAAGGCTGAAATTGACTTAAGGGAAGATAAAGATATTACAGGCTTCGGTATCAATGCATCTGCCATTGACGGAGCTGCATACAGATACGAGAACCTGTCGAGATGGAGTGAGGATGCCCTTAATTTTGACGCAGAGAAATTCCGTGATGCGTTCAACCTCATCTACCAGACAGTCAAAGCGGGCGATGCGGCTTATTTCCATTGCATCTACGGTGCTGACCGAACAGGCTGTTTTGCATTTCTCATCGAGGGACTGCTCGGACTGCCTGTTGACCAACTCTATAAGGACTATGAACTGACTTCTTTTTCCAGTGCGGGAACCAGAGATAAGTCTGGTATTGACCATAAAATTCAGTATATCAATGCACTTGTTGGACAGAATTTACAAGAGAAATTCTTCAACTATTGGAGAGGGGCTGTCGGCATCAGCGAGGATGATCTTCACGACTTCATTGACATCATGACTGACGGCGAAGCTTCCATCAAGTCCATGATTATCTCCAAACTGCCTGAACCGGTGATTCCCGATGGAGAATACTACATTTATTTCCCTACGCTCAATCAGTTTCTCGGACGCGGTTTGTCGTATGGTACAAAGGGGATGACCAACCATTTCGGAATACCGGCATTGGTCAGGACAAATGGTGTGGGAGTAGCTACATTGCAGTTTCTCGACAACAACCTCTATTTCGGATCTGACGGATATGCAGATAAAGATGCCTCCTTTAATTCCGTATCATGGTTTATCGAGCAGCATGGTGATGATTGTGTGTTGAGGTCACAAAAAGGTAATTACCTATCCTACCGGGACGGAACCCGGTTGGAAGCCTCCACTCCTGAAGAATCCATTCCAATAAGATTTAAATCGTTGGAAGAACAGAAAGCCATGATTGAGGAACAACGTCGTGACAACATTCTTTTAGCTGCCGCAGATGCAGGAATAGATGCAGCTGACTTCGAGGAACTGACCCAAATATTGGATGGATTCAATGTGGTTGAAAATGTGGCAGAGATAAAGAGTGCCACTGCTGGCAGCACAGTCAATTGGGTAATATCTGAACCATACGCCAGAAATGAGAGCAGTAACTATGGTAATGCTTACAATGTGGGAAATTATGGCGGTGAACTATACCAAAAAAACGCCTCTGTCAGTCAGACTGTCAGTGTTCCCCATAAGGGTCTCTATAAACTTACATTAAATGCTTTGTACCGACAGGGAACAGCCTCTAATTGTTATGCGCTTGGACAGGCGGGCTACGACAATCTGAGTACGGCACAAGTAAGCATCAACAACACATACTTCGCACAGATTCCGTCTTGGTATAGTGGATGCACTTCCAGTACTGTCCCCGATAACACAGATGAGGCCAAGGCACTTATTGATAAAGGATCATACGCTGTTGAGCTCTATGCCTATATTGGCGAGGAGAAACAAGCAACCATCACTGTGGAGGTGCCAAACTTCACACCGTTAGGATGGTGTCTGTTCAATAACTTCAGTCTTGCTTGGCTTGACGATGGAACTGCGGACGATATTACGGAAATCCATTCGAATAGTGAACATTCTACCGACAATGGCGTGTTTGACCTATCAGGCAGAAAAACGAAGAATCCAGCTCCTGGTATCTATATTGTCAACGGAAAGAAAGTGATGGTCAGATGAAGCCTTGGTTTGATAAGCTATATCCATATTTTTGTGCAATTATTCTCTCTGTTTTTCTCATTCCCTCATAATTTTCATTTTTTCTTTGTCTTTTTCATATTTATTTCTTAATTTTGCATCACAAACGATACTATATAACAGTTTTTTGAAATGTTTGGCATTGGAAACAAAAAAAAGGTGGTAACCCTGGAAGCTCCGGGGACACTGAACAACATTATTTCCGAAGATGAGAAGTTCGCTATCACTGAGCTGGTCATCACAGGTGAAATCAATGGAACTGACCTGAAACTCATCAGGGAAATGGCCGGATATACGGCATCGGGTAGAAATTCAGAAGGTAAACTCAAGCGGCTGGACCTTAAAAACGCCAGATTCGTACCAGGTGGTGAGAAGTACGCCAGAAAGAATGATGGTTACTGCTCAATCGAAGAGGCAGACCTGGTGCCACAGAGAGCGTTCCGCAAGTGTGACAAGCTCCAGGTGGTCATTCTGCCGGAGGGTACAAAGAAAATCGAGGGACATGCTTTCGAACGCTGCACACACCTTTCTTCCATTACCATTCCGGAAGGAGTGGAGTACATCGGGTCAAGGGCATTCAGGAAATGCTATGAGCTCAAGACCATATCCATACCTTCAACCGTGGTGGATATGGGGAAGGAGACTTTCTCTGAGGACGGAAAACTCGGAAAACTCTATGTGCTTGCCGAGAAGCCGCCGATGATTTACGTCAACACATTCTTTGGTGTTGCCATCAGCGAGATAAAGTTATACGTTCCGACGGGTGCTTCCTCTGTCTATAAGAAGACGATTACATGGAAGCGGTTCCGCAATATGAAGGAGTTGTAAAAACCAGGGAAAATAGATAATTTCGAATATAGTAAGATTCCAGATTTTACTGACGGGGGATATCGCATCATTTTGATTGGCATCCCTTTTTTGGGGGCGTTTACGTCAAAAGACAGTTGGCTGTTTCCATACAAAAAGAGGACGCAATTGATTCGCATCCTCTTTTTTGCTTTCTAAGTTATGTGTTTGTTTGGGCTTATATCTGTAAAAGTTCCGTGGAAGTGATGAAGGTTTTCCGTTTAGGGCAGCATGGAAGTGATGAACGTTTTCCGTTCAGGGCAGTCTTAGTGAGGTAAGTCCCTGCATCGTCCGGATATCCTTAAAGTCATGCCCGCATTCACGTTCTACCTACAACTTTAAACTCTAAACTTTCAACTTTCAACAGATAAGGCCAGCTCTACCATCTTGTTCACAGCGTCTTGCAGACCATCGATGTTCTTTCCGCCGGCTGTGGCGAAATGTGGCTGGCCACCGCCACCACCCTGGATCAGCTTGGCTGCCTCGCGGATGATTTTTCCGGCATTCTTGCCTTCACCGACCAGGTCGTCTGACAATGACAATGTCAGGTTGGGCTTTTCTTCCAAGCCGGCACCCAGTGCTACGACCAGATGGTCGGTGAACTGGCCGCGGAGCTGGAAGGCGATGTCCTTGGCGCTTTGGGCATCTACCGGGCATACACCGCTCACAACCTTGATGCCGTTCACATCCTGGCTCTTCTCAATCAGCATGGCTTTCACCTCCTGGGCTTTCTGCTCTTTGAAGGCCTCTACGGTCTTCTTCAGGTCGCTGTTCTCTTCTATGTATTTCTTGATGGTGTTCACCAGGTCAGGAGCGTTGTTGAAGAACGAACGCAGCTCTGCCAGCGTGTCCTGCATTTTGTCCAGCGTCTCCTCAACGGCTTTGCCTGTGATGGCCTCGATTCGGCGAACGCCGGCGGCGATGGAGCTCTCGGAGATGATGCGTACCATTCCTATGTTGCCGGTGCGCTGTACGTGACAACCACCGCAGAACTCAACGCTCGTGCCGAACTGGATTACTCGGACCTTGTCGCCGTATTTCTCGCCGAACAGGGCGATGGCGCCCAGTTTCTTGGCTTCTTCAATCGGGAGGTCGCGGTACTCCTGCAACGGGATGTTGGCACGGATTTTCTCGTTCACCAGGTGTTCAACCTCTCGGATCTGCTCAGTCGTAAGCTTCTCGAAGTGGGAGAAGTCGAAGCGCAGGTAGTCGGGGGTCACCAGCGAGCCTTTCTGCTCCACGTGTGTTCCCAGCACGCTGCGAAGGGCTTCGTCGAGCAGGTGTGTGCAAGAGTGGTTGGCCTCGATGGCACGGCGCTTGTCCACGTCTACGCATGCCATGAACTCGGCCTCGGGGTGCTGGGGAAGCTTGTCAACCTTGTGGATGGACAGGTTGTTCTCGGTCTTCGTGTCAAGCACCGTGATGGTCTCCTCTTCGCTCACCAACACGCCCTGGTCGCCTATCTCACCACCCATCTCTGCATAGAACGGGGTGGTGTCAAGCACCAGCTCGTATACCATTCCTTTCTTCTGCTTCACCTCGCGGTATTTCAGGATGTGGCAGCTGTATTCTGTGTAGTCGTAGCCTACGAATGTGCTCTCGCCTTCGCGGAGCTCCACCCAGTCGCCGGCCTCCACCTGGGCGGCGTTGCGGGCGCGGGTCTTCTGCTTCTGCATCTCAACATCGAATCCGGCTACGTCGACGCTCATGCCGTTCTCTCGGCAAATCAGCTCAGTCAGGTCGAGCGGGAAGCCGTAGGTGTCGAACAGCGTGAAGGCCTTGTCGCCGGCTATCTCGCTGCTGTCTGATGCCTTGGTCTCTTCCATCACCTTGTTCAGCAGCTTGATTCCGTTCTCCAGCGTGCGGAGGAAAGAGTCTTCCTCTTCTTTCATCACCTTCATCACCAACTCCTTCTGTGCCGGAAGCTCGGGGAAGGCGTCTCCCATCTCCTGTATGAGTGTGGGTACGAGCTTATAGATGAACGCCTGCTTCTGTCCAAGGAACGTATAGCCGTAACGGACGGCGCGGCGCAGGATGCGTCGGATGACGTAGCCGGCCTTGGCATTGCTTGGCAGCTGCCCGTCGGCGATAGAGAATGCGATGGCGCGGAGGTGGTCGGCCACAACGCGCATGGCGATATCGGTCTTCTCGTCGTCACCGTAGCGCTTGCCGGTCAGGTCGCCCAAGACCTTGATGATGGGCTGGAACACGTCGGTGTCGTAGTTTGACTGTTTGCCCTGAAGCGCGCGGACCAGACGCTCGAAGCCCATGCCCGTGTCAATCACGTTCATCGACAGCTTCTCCAGGCTGCCGTCGGCCTTACGGTTGAACTGCATGAACACCAGGTTCCATATCTCTATGACCAGAGGGTGGTCTTTGTTCACCAACTCACGGCCGGGGACCTTCGATTTCTCGCTCTCGTCTCGGGAGTCGAGATGAATTTCGGAGCAGGGACCGCATGGGCCGGTATCGCCCATCTCCCAGAAGTTGTCGTGCTTGTTGCCGTTGATGATATGGTCGGCGGGCACGTGCTTCAGCCAGTATTTGGCTGCCTCCTCGTCACGCTCGATGCCTTCCTCCGGTGAGCCTTCGAACACGGTCACGTAGAGGTCGGCCGGATTCAGTTTCAACACGTCAACGAGATACTCCCACGCCATGTCGATGGCACCTTCCTTGAAGTAGTCGCCGAACGACCAGTTGCCGAGCATCTCGAACATCGTGTGGTGGTAGGTGTCGTGTCCTACCTCCTCCAGGTCGTTGTGCTTTCCGCTCACGCGAAGACACTTCTGGGTGTCGGCACGTCGGCGTGGTTCCGGCGATCGGGTGCCTAATATGATGTCTTTCCACTGATTCATACCCGCATTCGTGAACATCAATGTCGGGTCGTCTTTAATCACCATCGGAGCTGAAGGCACGATGGTATGGCCTTTGCTTTCAAAATAATTCTTGAAAGACTCGCGAATTTCTTTTGCTGTCATTGAGTAATTAATAAATTTTGTGCAAAGTTAAGCAATTTTATTCGGATTTCTATCGTTTTATTAAAAATTATTCGTCTTATGCTCTCTGTTTTAATACCTACGTATAATCAAGACTGCTCTGAGCTGGTTGAAAAACTCACTCAGCAAGGCGGGGAGCTGGAGGAAGGCTTTGAGCTGATTGTGGGGGACGATGCCTCTTCCGACGTCCGTGTTCTTGAGGCGCTCGACCGCCTTGCCTTGCTGCCTGCCGTCCGCGTGATTCATAACGTCAGCAATGTCGGAAGGGCGAAAGGACGGAACTTGCTGGCCCGGGAGGCCGTGGGTGACGTACTCCTGTTCATCGACTCTGACGCGATGGTTCCTCCGGAATTCTCCCTGAAGCGGTATTTGGATGCTATTCGGGAAGCAGACGTTGTTTGCGGAGGACTCCGGCATCCGGATGTCAATCCCTGCCCGCAGGCCACGCTGAGGTTCAAATACGAGAAGGAGGCGGATAAGCAACGGATGGCTGAGACCCGGAACCTGCATCCCTGTCAGCAGATCTCCACTTTCAGCCTCATGGTCAGAAAGGACCTCTTCCTCGGCATCCTCTTCGACGAGCAATGCACGGACTACGGATATGAGGACACTCTCTTCGGTGCTGAGCTGGAGAAGCGGGGTGCGAAAGTCCTGCATATCGACAATCCGCTCATCCACACCGGTCTGGAGCCGAATGATGTGTTCCTCGACAAGACGGAGCGTGCTTTGCGTACGCTCAAACGCCTTGAACCCCTCATGGCCAGCCACAGCCGCCTGCTGCAGACCGTACATAAACTCCGCCGCTGCCACATCGCATGGCTTGTTTCCGCTGTCTACAGGCTTTTCCGCCCCCTCTTGCGCAGGAATCTTCTCGGTCGCAATCCCTCCCTCAAAGCCTTTGCCTTCTATAAGCTGGGTTATTTCCTGACTCTGAAGCCTTACAAAAATACTGAATCTTAGTCATGACCATAGACGTACTCATATGCACCATTGACCACGGAATCTCGTCCGTCCCTGGCGTGCTGCTTCAGCCCGCCGAGGGGGTTAGGTATGTTGTGTCAATGCAGTATACGGCCGAGAAATATCTCAATGAGATTCCCGAGTCGCTTCATGCCCGGGCAGATGTCCGTGTCGTCACGCTTGCGGGCCGAGGCCTTACGCTCAACCGGAACCACGCACTCGATGCCTCAACCGCCGACATAGTGCTTATCGCTGACGACGATGAGCGCCTGCTGCCCGATGTATTTGACAAGATACGAGAGACTTATGAGAACCATCCTGAAGTCGACATCGCCCTCTTTCAGCTGAACGACATCGAGGACCGTCCCTTCAAGACATATCCTGAGACCGTCGGACCACTTTCCTATGCTGATGCCTGCGAGGAAGGCTACTATCCTTCGTCCTTGGAGATTACGATGCGTGGAAATGTGATAAGGCATGGACTCCGTTTCAACGAGCATTTCGGTATCGGCGGACAGTTTCCATGCGGCGAAGAGGACATACTCCTGTGTGATGCCAGCCGGAAAGGCTTTCATGTCATGTTCTTTCCCGAGGTCATCGCGCAGACCATCGCAGGCAGCACAGGTACGAAATTCCTCACCAACAGCGGGGTTCAGCGGGCGAAAGGCGCTGTGTTCAGATACTGCCATGGGAAATGGAACGCACTCTGGCGTATCACCAAGGAGACTGCCTATTACCTCATCCACAAAGGCGAAAACCCGTTTCCTCTCTTTTACAATATGTATCAGGGCATCCGGCAGGTGAAACGAATCATGTAGTGCTGGATAGGCTTTCTGGATTTTTCTAGTCTTACTGGGCTTTCTATATATTCTAGACTTTCTAGATGTTCTAGACTTTCTAGATATACTATATATTCTAGATTTTCTAGATTTCCAGGACTTTTTGGCTTATCGGGGTTCATTTTGTCCGTTATCCCCCAAAAACGTAAATCTTTAAATTCGAAATTAAGAATAGTGCTTTCCATCGTTGTTCCATACTATAACCGCGAATCATATCTGCCTCGTACGCTCCAGAGCATCGCAGCATCGGATTTCCGCCCTCTCAGACTGATTCTTGTTGACAATCATTCCACGGACGGCTCACGCCTTGTTTGTGAGCGGTTTGCGGAGGAACACCGTGGTGATGATTTCGAAATTATCCTTTCTGAGGAGCCTGAGGGTGGGGCGGCAAAGGCTCGTAACAAGGGCCTTTCCTATTGTACCACTCCTTTCGTCTATTTCTTCGACAGCGACGACATCTTCGATCCGCATTTCCTCTCATCTGTCATGCCGCTGCTGAACGACGATGTCGACTTGCTGGCTGTCACCACCAACGTGTCGGTGAACGGTGCGCCTCCGGTCGTCAGGCAGTTCATCGGGACGGACGCGCCAGCCGCACAAATCCTCAGCGGTCATCTCTCCACTCAGGCAATGGTGCTGCGTGCTGACTTCCTCCGGTCAGTCGGTGGGTGGAACGAGCATCTGCCTATGTGGAACGACTGGGAGCTGGCGGTGCGCCTTCTGTGTGCCCGGCCGAGGATGCGGTGGCTCAAATCGCCGGCTTTCCATACGGTCTTTGTGCACGACGACAGCCTGACGGGCAGCTCTTTCTCTTCGCGCGTCAGCCAGATGCGCAAGGCGGTGAAGGCGGTAAAGGAGGAGGCGGACGCGTCCTGCTCCAAGGCGCTCTATTTCAGGATGGAGTTCATCACGGGTAACCTTATGCGGGAGAAAAACATACAAGAAGCTTCTGAGAACAGAAAACTGACCCGCCTCTGGTTTCAGGGCGAGTCAGCTCTCACGCGGTTCTTTGGTTCATGCATCCGTCGTTATATTTCCTTGGGAGGCAGAGGCTCTTGGCGCCTGGCCTGGTGGCTCTGCAAATGAAAGAATTATCTCCTTCCG
>FLNV01000022.1_pt1 | contig 21268 bp, 16 predicted proteins | sample 1140351 | NCBI WGS metagenome assembly FLNV01 (sample SAMEA3878207, study PRJEB12797) | bioreactor metagenome | biome: Moose rumen | place: Sweden | collected 2011-10 | reverse complement strand
AGAATATCACTGTTTTTCGTAATACTTTCTCACTCAAACTCATGAGATTACTGAAAGATTTTTGTATCAATTATCTTTTGAAATTTGTTCTGCCATAGAAAGCAACTGTGAGCCAAATCAACGATGTTGCTTTTGATCATTTGAATCTACATTTTCTTTTAATCATGCAAGTTGTCCGTAAATATGTAATTCACGAATTAAAGCCGTATCTTTTCATAATCAATCTCGCTCTATTGCCTTGTCTGGGTCTGGAAGTAGTAATCTCGTAAATCCGTAAATATAGCCTTGTAAATCTTCAAATGAAATAAAAAATTCTCTTCAAACAGAACTATCGTATTGTCTGATTACGAGATTTGGCTGAGTATCTGTATTCTTTTTTCATTTTTCATCTCTATTTCTGATTTCTCTACTTCTGGTATCTAAACATACAAAATTCCTATAAGACTCAATGTCTGGCTTTTGTCAGATGATAGTAGTGGTTTTTATTGAATTTCATTGATTATCTGATAGGCAACCCCTCACCCCTCAGCTGGCTAAGCAAGCTTCGGGGAGCTCCCCTATCAGGGAGCAAATTTCTCCCCTGTTAGGGGGAGTGAGCCGATTTCATCGGCTCGAGGGGGTTGCATCAACTAATTCATACTCTCCATACAGTCTAGAATAAAGCTTTTTTGCTTCATCTGGATTTAATTTCAATTCTTTCTTCAGTTCATTGTGTGTGAGTTGAGAAAGATTTGTAATGTTTGAACCGGCTGTAATTTCTGTAGCAGGGATATCACGAATCAATCTCTTGATCCTCGTATATGGTGGAATTATTTCTAAAAAAGTTTGCTTGATTAGCTTTTGAATGTAATCAATTGTGAGTGGCTTATAATCTCACTTTTGGTACAAGTCGTAAAGGACTGTATTTTTTACTACAGATGTCGGATAAAATTTGATTTCATCTGGTTTGAGATATGGATCTGAGTAAATTTTTTGGAAAGTTCACAAATCTTTTTCATAAGTATATCAGTATAGTCCCGGCATAATATGAATTGAAAATTTGAATCCATATTGTCTAAGTTTGTGGATGGCATCGCGAATTTGTTGGACAGTATGTCATCTATGATTTGCTGATAAAATATCATCGTACATGGATTGGACTCACATTTCAAGTCTGGTCACTCACAATTCGCGCCACATCCTACAATTTTCATCTGTAGCAAATTCTGGTCTGGTTTCTATAGTCAGACCAATAATCCTATTTTGTGCGGTTTCATTTTGTTTGATTGCTTCTTGTAACGAATCTGAGTACTTGATAGAATCAAGGTTTGTTAGTTCATATTTGAAACGAGTTTCTTCATCTTCTTTAGGCTGATCTAAATCCCCCCTTATTCCCCCCTTAATAAGGGGGGCAACTTCGCTTGGAAATTTGATTTCAAGCTGTGAAAAGGTATTACAAGCATCATAAAGCTTTTTTATGAAATCAATTTTGTAATCATTTGGATAAAAGTCTCGAGTTCATCATAGGACTATCATCTCAATTTTGTCTGTCTGATGACCGGTCATTGTGAGAGACAAAAGTCTATTGTATACTTGCTTAATTGGATCAAATTGATTCAATAATGCTCTCATAGCTCCCGGTTCGGAACTAATGTAGCTTTTGGGCATTCATTGTTCATTTGGACAAAAAATACATTGTCCTGGACACGGATATGGTTTGGTAAGGACTTGAACAGCGACAATTCCAGACTGAGAACGTACTGCTCTCTTTTTTAGCAATGATTCTATTTCTATATTTTTCTCAATTTTTTTGTCGGAAAGCAGTTCGTGATATGCACGAAGCAGTTTGATATTGGTAGGAATATCTGCTAATTTTTGTTTTTTAGCAAAATCTCTCTTGATATCTTTCAAGTCGTCAAGGTTTAATTTCTGCTCAGCATTTTGGGCAATGATTTGTAATATCAATTCGTGATAAGGATTCATTATATTTGAATTGTAAAGAATCGTGTTTTTTTTTCAAGAAAATAAGTTGATTTTTATTTATATAGTGATATACTAAAAAAGCTACAATTATATGTTTATGTGTTTTTACTTGTTTTCACCAATAAGTGAATGGTTTGCGATTATCCTGCAAACCAAAATCTTTTGAAGACAAGGAAAGCATATGATTGTAGCAAATCTGGATAGTCGTAAATCATTCTCTTTTTTGTTACAACAAATATGAAATATGGCGGCCAGATTTGCTTTACAATCTACCGCTTTTTTATTATGAATTATATTAATCAAGTTTTTTTCAAAAATTCTCAGAAAATGGAAGAAATTCCAGATTGTTCTATTGACTTAATTATAACATCTCCTCCCTATTTTAATATTAAAGACTATTCTAAAAATTGAACACAGACTGAACAACATTCAAAAAAAGAACAATGACAGTTATGAGATATCACTAATTACAAAATATTCATAAATGAATTATTAAAGGTTCGAATAGAATGCGAAAGAATTTTAAAACCGAATTGAAAACTAGTCATAAACTCACCTTTAATGCCTATGGTTAAAAGTAAATTTTCAACTCATTATAATAGGCATATTTTTGATATAAATTCAGATATTCAACACTCCATATTATACAGAAATAATACAAAGATGTTCCTTTTGGATACATATATTTGGAATAGAACAAATTGATCTAAAAAATTAATGTTCTGAAGTTATCCTTATCCTAAAAATTTCTATGCTCAAAATACAAGTGAATTTATAACTGTATATGTGAAAGACTGAAAACCTATTAATGAGTTTTCTCAAGAACAAAAAGAAAATAGTAAGTTGACGCAAAATGAATGGATAACTTATACAAAACAGATTTGGGATATTTCTATCCCCAATAAATCTGATTTAGCATTTTGAAAACATTCTGCAATAATGCCAGAAGAAATTGTCAAAAGATGTATTAAATTATATTCATTTGTTTGAGACATTATTCTTGACCCATTCGCTTGAAGTTGAACTACATTGAAAGTTGCTAAAGAATTAAAAAGGAAATATGTATGATACGAAATAATGCCAGAATATAAAAAAATTATAAACTTAAAACTATGATAAATTTTTAACATTTAAAACATTCTATTATATGATAAAATCAAACATAATTTATAATATGAATTGCTTTGATTATTTAAAAAAGATATATGATGACTCTATTGATTTAGCCATTATTGATCCCCCCTATAATTTAAAAAAAGGAGAATGGGATACTTTTAAATCTGAAAAATCTTTTTTTGATTTTACATTTAAACGAATAGATGATTTATTACCAAAATTAAAAAATTGAAGTTCTTTATACATATTTAACACTCCATATAATTCTGCTTTTATACTTCAATATTTAGTTTCAAAATGATTAAATTTTCAGAACTGGATAACTTGGGATAAAAGGGATGGATTTTCATCCACAAAGAAAAAATATGTGAATGCTCAAGAAACTATTCTTTTTTTTACTAAAGGGGAAAGTCACACATTCAATTCCGATGATATTAGAGTTCCTTATGAGTCAACCGATAGAATGGCTCATGCTACAAAAGTTTGATTACTCAAGAACTGAAAAAGACGATTTCCAAATAAAAACTGAAAATTATGTACAGAAGTTTGGCATATAACAAGTGAAAGACATAAAAATAAAGTCAATTGAAAAGTAGTATCATTGTGACATGCCACACCAAAACCATTAGATATGATCGAAAGAATTATCAAGGCAAGCTCAAATGAATGAGACATAGTTTTAGATTGTTTTATGTGAACTTGAACTACTGCTGTTGCATGTAAAAAATTAAATAGAGTGTTTTTTTGATGTGAACTTAATCAAGAATATATCGATATCGCAAATAGTAGGCTTAATAAGCTATAAATTTTTATTTAATTAAATTATTGTTTAAAATGGATAATATTGCTGTCAAATTTATTTATAAAAGAATTTCTGATAACTTATATCGTTGAGCAGAATCTTCGCAGCATAATAGATACGATAAGAATCAACTTATTATAATATTAAAATTATTAAATAAACACACACCAAATTGAAAGAAACTTGAGATAAGGACAACAGACATTTCAATAGAGCCCGAAACACGTAGTGAACGAGCTGAATATTGAAACTTTTGTGATGAAGTAAAAGAAAAAACATGAATTTGAACGCAAGATGCAATGAGGAAAAATCTTTTTGTTGATTTTCATAGAATGTGATTTATAGAAAGATATGATAAAAATCTCACTAAAATTGCTCCTTTTGAGAAATGACAAGTAAAATATGTATGACTTAGTAAATTATGAGAAGATTTAGTAAACGCAAGATCACTATTAGAAGAATATTTAATTTTTTCTAGATGATTAGACAATTTATTGTGATGATATATAAGTATATTACTCGAATTACTAACGTATAATGAATACAATATTAAATATATTGATTTTTATGAATATATGTTTTTTATATCTGCCATAGATTTAGATTGTAAGTATAGTTTCAGAATTAATATTGATGAAGCAATTGACTTAATAAAATCTCGAAGATGCTTAACAAAACTTCAACGTGAATGAGAAATTTCTAAATTAAAATGAATTTTAAATCCAGATATTTTTTATTGAGACAAAACTGAAAAAAGAGATTTTTGAAATCGGAAAAACAAAGTACAACAAGCATTTTATTTACTATGACAATCTGCTTATTTTGAAATATACGATAAGACAAAGATAATTTTAAAAGTTAGCAATATTTGAGGGGAAATATTTTCTTTAAAATGAGTAAAAAGATCAAAGACAGAAAAAGATAAGTATTTTGAGAATCATAAAATATCCAAAAATACTTGATTTGAATTACATCATGTTGTACCATTATCTTGGTCAAAAAGCAAAGAGCAATTTGAATTATTAGATAATTGGAAAAATATGCTATATATTGATGCTTATTCACATGCTAAAATCACACAACAATGAAATGGATATGTTATTATGGACAATAAAAATGATGATATAATACTATCAAATTATTCATGAAATAAAATTGAGTTAGAGGAAAACGAAAACATTATTTATAACAAATCACAATGGAATACTATAAAAAATTACAATACAAGATTACTAGAAATATAATAATTTTGAAGTAGATGTATGAAAAAATTTTCATTTTTCAATGAAAAATATACAATTGAAAAAATAATTATTTTAATTACCATCAACAACACTGATGGTTTTTTAATTAAAAAAATAAAATATGAAAAATAATATTATCAATGATCCTTATTCTGATTATCATATTCATAGTCTGTTTTCTGATTGAGTTTCAACAATTGAGGAAATCACTCAATTTGCTGGAATAATTTGAATGAAAGAAATCGCAATTACAGACCACAGCGATCAAGCTGTAAAAGTTTGAATAGAACAAAATAAAATCACTCCATGATGATGAGCAAAATATTCGCTAAACAACTGGGAAAATGTACGGAATGATGTAAATGTAATATTTTGAGTGGAATGAGATATCTTGAATGAGAATGGAGATACATGTTTGGATTCACAGTGACATCCACAAAGATTTACAATATTGTCTGTACATCGTCGTGTATATGAATCAGATCCAACAACTACTTGAAAGTGATTTTTGGCTGCAATAGAGAGATATCATCAACAAATCGACTGTATTGGTCATCCATATTCCAAGAAACAAAATTGAGAATTTATAGATATAAAAGCTCTTGTGGATTTGTGTAATCAATACAATATCCCAATTGAATTTAATCATAGTGTATTGGAATCTGGAGATTATATCGAGGAAAATATGATTTATGTCCTAAAAAATGCGAAAAGAATATATGTAAATAGTGATGCACACAACCTTGCTCAAATTAGACAACTTAGGAAAAGTTGCTATGATTTTTTAGAAAATATGTAAAAATATGAAATTACTACTATCCTGCTTTGAATGAACGGCTACTATATTGGCAAATGAATTGAAAATTTTGGGATATAGACCATTTGATAATTTTTCTACTTGATTGTATGTAGAATGTAAAAGCATAAAAGACATATGGAAGCTGAATCTAAATAGCAGGATTGCCAATAAAATTTTTTGTGAGATTAGTAATTCAACTATAAATAATTTTGATCAACTTTTTGATTTCGCTTACGGTATAAACTGGGAAAACTATATAGCAAAATGATATAAAATAGAAATCGATGCAAATATCTACAATTCAACAATTGATAGTAAAAAATCGACTCAAAGTATAGTAAACAAAGCTATACTCAAAAAGCTTGTATGAGAATGAAAACAGAGATTTTCTGATCCAAAGTTGAGACCAGTAAATATTTTGGTACAAATTATCGAGAATAAATGCTCAATTTTTGTAAACACATCCTGAGAGTCTTTGCACAATAGATGATATAGAGTACAGGTTTGAGAAGCACCATTGAAGGAGAATTTAGCAGCAAGTTTGCTCAGACTTTGTAATTGGCACTACAAGACACCATTGATAGATCCCATGTGTGGAAGCGGAACAATCTGTATTGAAGCGGCTATGATTGCCAGAAATATTGCTCCTGGATTGAATAGACATTTTGCTTTTGAATCTTTTGCAAATTTTGATAAAGAGGAATTTGAGAATATGAAAAAAGAATTGAAATCAAAAATATTCCAATGAAATTATGAAATCGTATGACAAGATATCAATCCAAAAATGATTGAAATTGCAGAAATGAATGCCAAATCTGCATGAGTGGCTGACACCATAAAATTTGAATGCAGAGATTTATTTAAGACTAAACAACGAAATGGTTTTATCGTAACAAATCCACCATATGGAAAGAGATTAAAAGAGTATAATTTAGATGGACTATACGAAAATCTAATTTCACTATACAAATGAAATCTTGGTTGTTTCATCACATCGTATGAAAACGCCGATAAAATGGTTGGCTATGATTTCAAAATTAAAAACTTGAACAACAATGGTGAAGCTGTAAAGTTGTATTTGAAGAAATAAAAAAAGCTTCTCTAATGAGAAGCTTTTTACTTATATAAACAAACCTATTTATCTTTTTGCTCTTTTGTTTTATTATTTTTTTCTTTTTTTCCCTGCTCTGGCTTTTCCCCTGAAACCACTGGTTTCTCAAGTTTTGGAGATTCTACTTTTGGTTCAACCTTGAAATCTCCATTCTTATCTTTTTTTGATTTAATTGATTTATCTTCATCATCCAATAAATCTCTTTTTAATGCTGATGCAGCCAAAAGTCAATCAATCAAGCTTCATGAATTTCATTTTTCTCATCAATTGACCAAAATTTTTGGAACTATTGAAATATTATTTTCAGCTAAAGCGCGGATTTGTTCTACATTCGCGAAATTTCCTTGTCACATTGCTTTTGTCTTTTTCTCAATAACTTCTGACTCAGCTCATCAAACTTTTTCAATTTGTTCTGCTTTAGCGGCTCATACTGTACGCAAAACATAAGCTTCTGCCTCTGCCTCAACTTTCTTTGCTCAAGCTGAACCTTTTGCTCTTTCAACTGCTGTCTCAGCTTTTTGCGTTTCAATATTTTTATCAAATTCTGCTGCTGTCAATTCTGCCTCTTTATCTGCAGCTGTTTGAGCTTTTACATACTCTTGACGTTTTTCCTCTGATTTTTGTTGCATTATAAACATTTGTTGTTGCTTTTCTGCTACTTTTTGATCAGCCAAAATTTTCATCAATTCTTCAGGTGGATTAATGTTTCATATCAATGTATCTACACAATCAATATTATATTTTTCCAATATGCTTTTGATATGATTTTTTGCATCTTCTTGGCGCTCAGCACGACCTTCTACAAAATCTAATGCTTCTGAAGTTTGTGCACTATTACGGAAATAGTTTCAAATTGTTGGTTCAAGTACTTGTGACACCAAATTTTTTACTGTACCAAAACGAGCCACTACCTGTGGTGCCGTCACAGATGAGATATTGATTACTTGTGCTACATCCATATCAAAAGAAAATCAATCTTTTGAACGAACCACAATAGTTCTTAGGTCCCTATCAAATATTTCACATCAAGCTTCTGTAGATGTTTCAGATACATTATTATTCCAATTTAATACAATATTTGTTGTCGGTACCAAAATCAATTCCATCAAATCAGGATTATATGGATATTGTCCTGGATCCAATGTCTTATTCCAGATACCTTTTTGACCAACTTTTACGATACGTCCATGTGTAAATGTCACTCAAGTGGTGTCTTCTCATTCATCTCCAATAAATGAGTTGATTACCCCACAATATCATACTGGTACTTTAAACATCTTTGCGTGTTTTACAGTAGCAAATCGTGGATTGATTGCATATTTTGCAGCACGAAGTACTGATTTTTGTAATCACTTTTGACCTCACATTTTCAAGAAAGCATCTGCATCTTGAAAGTTTTGATGAGCATCTAAATCAGTGTCATCAGCAGCTATTTTGGCTGGATCTGTAATTGGTTTTCATTCCAATACTGTCACAACTCATACTTCATCACTTGCTATATCTACCCATTCAATTTCTTCTCATACTGTAAACATATCTGTATTTATATAATATGTTCATGGCATCAAATGTTGAATTTGACGTCCTTTTTGTCATCCATTTGCCAAGAAAATATCAGCCTTTTGGAAATTTTCATGTCATTCTACTTTATCAGCCAATGTACGTCATTCTGGGATTTGTCATCAATCATTTGCTAATACTGTACGAAGCATTCATTCATTTACTACTACTGCTTTTTCTGTCCTTACTTGAAACATATATATATTTATCCTATGTAATCATGGACGTAAAACACGAAGTTGTAATCATTGTTGACCTCCTCCATCCAAAAATTTAACTCAATCAGCAAAATCATCACATTCTACATGTTTTGCAAACACATGTCCTGGAGTCAATGGTTTACCTGCAATTGAATTTACAATACCTACTTCATCATTTTCAATAAATGTAGCCGGCTGGATATCTACATCAAATAAAGCTAAATTAATCATATGTTGTCCTGGTCACAACACTTTAATTTGTGGCCCTTTTTGTCATCAATTAACCAAAAAAGCTACTCCATCTTGAAAATTATCACATTCTACATGATCACCCATGATGTTTCAATTTGTGATAGGTCTACCAGTACGGGCAGTAACCAATCAAACTTCATCTTCTCAAATTGTCACAAACTTCACTTTTTCAGCTCTCTCAATAAAAGGTATAAGCATACGCAAACCTGGAGCTAATGTCTTAGCTTGAATTCCTATTTCACCTGGTAAAGCAATTGTCCTTCAATCAGACATCTTTTTTCAAATATAACGACGCTCGATGATAGCAATTTCATCAGCTCTTACATTCACAAACATTTTACAAATTAGGACGATACCAAATATCACTGCTGGCACGATCCAAAAAAAATTTAAAGGATTCATTAATTTTTGATTACAATATAAAAATTTTTTCAAATATATTATAATCGAAATTGAAAAATTTTGCAAATTTTTGAAGACTTTTTTTAGTAAAAATAAACAAATTATTTAATATTGTTATTTCATTTCCAAAACTTTGTATTTTTTTGTTTTTTGGAAATAATATTGTTATTTCATTTCCAAAAGTGATAAAAAATTTGATTTTTGGAAATAAATAAGTGGCATGTGGTAACATAGTTGAAAAATGTGTAAAATTAACACTAAAATATACTGAAAAATGTGTAAATTATATATTGATTTTTACTGAAAAATGTGTGTCAGAATATAATTTTATTAGTTTAATGGCCGGTTTTATCTTCTACACAAACAATCATGAATCTTTTAAGAAGAAAAATAGATGAATATTTGATTCAATGGAAAAATGATTCAAATAAAATGCCTCTTATTGTTAAATGAGCAAGGCAAATATGAAAAACTTTTTCTATTAGAAAATTTGGAAAAGAGAATTATAAAAACTTTATTGAGATAAATTTTGCTTTTGATCAACAATATAAAGATATTTTTGAACAATGATTTAGAGTTGATTCAATTATCCAAGCAATATCAATACATGATACAAGCCTAAAATTTATTCCAGGGGAAACTCTATTATTTTTTGATGAAATACAAGAATGTCCAAATGTTGCCACTTCATTAAAATCATTTAGAGAAGATTGAAGATATGATGTCATTTGTTCTGGTTCATTGATGTGAATTAATTATGAAAAAATCGAATCTAATAGTGTGTGAAATAAAATTGATTATGAGATGAAATCTATGGATTTTGAAGAATTTTTGTGGGCAAAATGATATACTCAGGATCAAATTGAGGATTTATATCAACATATGTTGGATGTAGAGCCTCTTTCTCCGACTGCTTTTAATGTTTTTTCAGAGTGCTTCAAAGAATTTATGGTATTGTGATGTATAGTTAACCAATTTATAACAAATAAACATTATAGTGGTATTTTATCTATGCAAAAACAAATCATTTTAGACTATGAGGAAGATATCACAAAATATGCTGTTTGATTGGACAAAACAAAAATATTAAAAATTTACAGAGAGATTCCTGTTTTTTTGTGAAATGATAATAAGAAATTTCAAATTACAAAAGTATGAAATTGAACAAGAAATAGAGATTTCATTTGAACCATTGATTGGTTGATCAATGCATGAATCATTAATATATCTCACTGACTTCACTTATTATAATTACCTTTGAAATGAAACTACGAGCCAAACAATTATAGACTTTATTTTGCTGATACAGGATTACTCATATGAAGTTTAGATGATGAAGTGCAGCAAGATTTGAGAGATAATAAAAATTTCAACGCTTATAAATGAGCTATTTATGAAAACATAATTGGAGAATTATTGGTAAAACAATGATACCAATTATATTTTTATAGAAATCCTAGGAGTTCTCTTGAAATAGATTTTTTTATTAGAAATACTGAAACATTAATTCCTATTGAAGTGAAATCTTGAAATTCAGCAACACCATCTTTGAAAAGATTAATAGAATCAGATAACTATCCTGCTATTAAATATTGAATAAAATTATGTAATCAAAATATAGGATTTAATGGAAAATTTTATACCTTTCCTCATTTTCTTACTTGATGGCTAAAAAGATTCTTGAGCGATAGGATGTAGCAACCACCTCACTATTGTCCAAGTCCGTTTCCGAGGCAGTGTCCCGCGAAGCAAAGATCATCCGACTCTGTCGGAGTGTCCTCCCGATAAATCGGGAAGGATCCTCGATACGATATATCGTATCGGGAAGTCCCAGATGGCCCTAACTACAAGCAATCAAGCACAAACTCGCGTTGATGTCATCACTGCTGAAGCAGTCGAAGCCACGATAAGTATCATTGCAATCGAGTAAAGAACGCGAGTCTTGACTTCATGATTTTTTATCATCTCACATACTTAGCCAATATCATCAATCCATTCCTGTTAGATACATCAGCATCGCTATTTGATCGTTTTCATCATCTAAGCCAGCATTTTCTCATAGCTCAGCTAAAATATCTTTCATCTCCTCTATCTTTGCTATATGTAATCACTGTTTTTCTTTCTGTTTCACATAGTTTGCCAACTTTTTATTTTTCCACTGATTTACATCATTTCATCGCATTCATCAGAGTTTCACTGTATCATCGATATGTGTAATCGAATTATAATCTGGATTGTATTTATATTCATCATCAGAATGACTATTTAATTTTGGGTCTAATATTTTCCATCTTTTTCATCATAATTTGAATTCTATCAATCTACTTCCATCACTTTCTGTCTCCACTTTCACTGGGATTTTTTCTGCTGCTTTGATGATTTTTTCTTTACTTTCATCATCAATCCCTTCGATTCTCTCTTCCCATTTTTCACGAAAATCTTTCAATTCTTGTGGAATTTCTCCCTCATCCAATTCTCTGGCATTCTCCGCATCTCATTCTCCGCCATTCTCTGCACCTCATTCTCTGCCATTCTCCGCATCTCATTCTCCGCCATTCTCTGCATCATTCTCCGCCATTCCCCTATCTGCCATTCTTATTTTTGCCTCCAATTTATCGTACACCTCCTGTGCTTGCGAACTCAACTCCCCAAATAATATTTTCATCTTTTTCAGTTTATCAAAAATATCCCTTTCTTCTTCTGTAACTTCTATTTTCTCATTTCCATTTTTAGGTAATTCTTGCCCAAACAATTGGACTATCCTATTTTTCATCTCTTCTGATGAAATTTGATTGTTTTTATTTCTTCTTTCTCTTGGTGTTTCCATTTTTTTTGATTTAGGTTTTAAAATTTTTTTTCATCTCTGCGGTCGCTTTCCCACGGAGTGTCCTCCCGATAAATCGGGAAGGATCCTCGATACGATATATCGTATCGGGAAGTCCCATCAGTCGCCTAACTACAAGCAATCATGCACAAACTCGCGTAGATGAAACCATAGCTGTAGTAGTTGAAGTCACGAATATTAGCATTGCAATTGAGTAGAGAACGCGAGCCTTGACTTCCTGATTTTTCACTATTTCACATGCTTAGCCAATATCGTCAATCCATTCCTGTTAGATACATCAGCATCGCTATTTGATCGTTTTCATCATCTAAGCCAGCATTTTCTCATAGCTCAGCTAAAATATCTTTCATTTCTTCAATCTTTGCTATATGCAATCATTCTCTTTGTTTCTCTTTTACATATTCTTTTAATTTCTTATTCTTCCATTCTTCTACATCATCTCATCGCATTCATCAGAGTTTCACAGTATCATCGATATGTTTAATGGAATCACGATTCAGACTATATTTATATTCATCATCAGAATGACTATTTAATTTTAGGTCTAATATTTTCCATCTTTTTCATCATAATTTGAATTCTATCAGTCTACTTCCATCGCTTTCTGTCTCCACTTTCACTGGGATTTTTTCTGCTGCTTTGATGATTTTTTCTTTACTTTTATTATCAATACCTATGATTCTCTCTTTCCAAGCCTCGCGAAAATCTTTCAATTCCTGTGGGATTTCTCCCTCCTCCAATTCTCCGCCATTCTCTGCATCTCATTCTCCGCCATTCTCCGCATCTCATTCTCTGGCATTCTCCGCATCTCATTCTCTGCCATTCTCTGCATCATTCTCCGCCATTCCCCTATCTGCCATTCTTATTTTTGCATCCAATTTCTCGTATACCTCCTGTGCTTGCGGTCTCAATTCCCCAAATAATATTTTCATCTTTTTCAGTTTATCAAAAATATCCCTTTCTTCTTCTGTAACTTCTATTTTCTCATTTCCATTTTTAGGTAATTCTTGCCCAAACAATTGGACTATCCTATTTTTCATCTCTTCTGATGAAAGTTGATTGTTTTTATTCCTTCTTTCTCTTGGTGTTTCCATTTTTTTTGATTTAGGTTTTAAAATTACTATACTATTATATTTCATTTTTTATTTTTTGCAAATTTTTGAGGACTTTTTTAGCCAAACATTATACCAAAAAATGTCTCAAATTTTTTGCATTTTTTCTTTTTTTTGATTATAATTGTATTAGCTCATAATCAATAACCAATAGCTGATAGCAAAAAATCCTTTGCTATATGCTATAAGCTACCAGCTATTAGCTAATTTAAATTTTAACATAAACACATGGAAACACTTTGAAATCATGATATCATAGATCGTATACAGACTGATCAAGAATTAGTTGCAGAATTTACTAGCAATATGCAGCTAATCACCAAACAGACATGAGTGGAATTGACTATAGATACTTCTCGTGAATGAGTTGCATGGATGAAACCTTGAGAAACTAAAGTATTTTTCAATCCTGTACACACCTTAAAATTAATTCAAGCTATCCAAGAACAAAGAGCCAAAGAATTTTGAATATTTGAAAATTTTACATTTGATATAAATCATCTATCTCAATTAGTATTACACGAAATTAATCATATGATTAATCGTACAAATCTCAAAATGAGTGATAAAAAGGTAAAAATAAATGGGAAAAAATTAAGCATGATAGAATACGAAGATTTTTTACATATGAAATATGGTTATGATTTCCATAATTTTGAAAATATGCTCGAAGATATCGATGTAAACAATCATGCTACTATGGTACAAGCACCAGTTTTTGAATGAGCTAAACAAGATATATACCATCATATCACTATTCCTAGTGCAGATTTTTCAAAAGAATCACTATCTGAGCAATTTGGCCGAGCGATATTGAGAGAATCTATGTTGCCAAACGAGAAATGTATTGTCGATCCTCGTGTGAGAGCTTGTATTGATTATTTATCTCTGCCATGAGAAGCACTGGAAAAACTCAGAGATCCAAATCTAAAATATGATGAACAATTGCCAATCATTCATAGATTATTTGAAGAATATTATCTAAAATTTAAAGAGGAAGACAAAAAAAATGAAGAATTAAATCAAAATTGAAATCAGCAAGCGTCTTCCAATGGAAATAATTCACTGACTGATTGACAAAATCAGAGATCAGAACAAAATCCACAAAATCAAAACGAAAGCTGATGAGATACAGCGCAACAAGGACAACCATGAAACAGTTGAGAGCAAAACGAAACTACAGAAAACGATTGACAATCTCAGCAAGCTCCACAGTGACAACAAGGTAAAATTTGACAATGACAGGAAAATCAACAATGAGAAAACTGACAATCTCAGCAAGGACAACCATGAAGCAGTGGAGAACAAAACGAAGCTACAGAAAATAATCATCAATCCAACCAAAGATGATGACTTTTGTGAAAATTAAGAGATAGGCTTAGGAAAACTCTATGAGGAGATAAATCAGAATCAAAACAAGATAATAACGAAAACTGAGATTCATCGCCACAAGATTCTACTGGATGACAGCAAAGCGACAATGAAAGACAAAATTCTTCGCCTACAAGTCAGAAAACATCTCAAGATACAACTCAAGATACGACTCAGGGAACAACTCAAGAGACATCAAACCAACAAGAAAATGAGCAACAAAGACCTCAATACAGACCATGAAAACCTATGCTTTTACCACATATTTTTGAAAATTTAGATGAAGAATGAAATAGCTTACTTGAACAGATTGAAGAAAGTCTAAATTGATCTAAAAATAAAACAAATGAAGAAACTGAACAGACAGACACGGAACATCAAAAAAACGACATATCGAGGCAACAAATCCAAGATACTCTACAGCAAGCAATACAAGAAGCACTTCAGCAACAAATGGAGGATGAACAAAAATCTCCAGAAGAAAGAAGTTTGGAAGCTATGATACAGCAAGAATGGGATATCGATGGTAAAAACAAGAGAGAAATGAGAAATATCAAAAATGCTATCAAAAGACAAGAACAACTAAAACAACAAATTAAAAAAATAAAAGATGATAAATGACAATCAGTATATGACAAAATTACGAAAGATATTTTTAGCAGGATTGTACAAATCAGAAGACGAAATAAACTCTGAGAAAGACATGCTAGGCCATTTAGTGAATGAGGTCAGCTTGACCCGCAAAATTTGGTAAGTGGTATCATGGACTGGAAAGCTGGAGATGATGATCCTCGCATTTTGCAGCAAGAATACAGAGAGCAAAAAGAAAAGCAAAAAGCTGGATGATTTGCTATCACATTTATTTTAGATGGATCTGGTAGTATGAAATGAGAAAGGAATAGACAGCAAGCTCTATCTACATTACTTATGCTTTACTCTCTCCAACAATTGAATCAAGATATCAAACTCGAATGATGAGATATGGAAGATTTTTTGATTTCTACACAAGCGATGATGTTTTGTGGAAGTGGACAAGTCGCACTTTTGAAAGATAGATGACAAGAATTAAATATGAAAGACATGATAGAAGTGACAAATGCTTTGTGATACTGTGATTGAGGGGATACAAATGCTGGTGACGCTATCAATGAATACTACAAACAAGTATCAAAACCTTTTGGCAAAATGTCTCAGAGACAATATGATGAACGAAAAGAAAAAGTGAAAAGCTGAAAATTGAAAGAAATAGTATTTGTCCTATCAGACTGAGAATTCCATGACAACCCAAGATCTACAATAAAAAAACTCCGTGAAATGTGAATCATCGTATGTGGTATATGAATTACTAATGACTGATATCCTATACTCAACTATTTTGGCGAAAAATCTGGAAACGAAGAAAAAGATAGACAATGATTTGGAATAGTGTGTGAAGACGCAGGAGAATTGGGAAATACTTTGAATGAATTATTAGTCCAACATCTGGAAGATCCGAGTATCGTAGGATAGGAATCAAGTAAAAGCCATATTGTAAATTAGGAATTTCTTCAATATTTAAATTCCTTTCGATTTACGATTTTTACATCTCATAAACTTATAGATTTTCATGTATATATGATAAATCCATCTTCTGGATATTTTTTGGGATTATTTTTATTCAACTCTTTCCAATAATTAATTCATTTTATAAATTCATTTGAATATGCTCCACTTGATTTTATCTCAATTGGTATTTGCGTATTTGCTTTATCTATCACCAAATCTACTTCCTTTTGATGTGAATCACGATAAAAATAACACTCTTCTCCAAATCAATTGATGTTAATCTGTTTTTTTATTTCTGCTACAATCATATTCTCAAAAAGATTTCATATCATACTATTATTTCTCAATTCCTCTACTGAATTTATTCTTAGCAAACGACATGCTAATCCTGTATCCATAAAATAAATTTTGGGAGATTTTATATATCTCTTTCAAAAATTTTCATAATAAGGATACAACTTAAATGTAAGATAGCTAGCTTCTAGTATAGAGATCCATCTTTTTATTGTCTTTTGCTCTACTCAAACATCATCAGATAGAGATTGATAATTTATCATTTGTCAGATCCTTCATGCAAGTAATGATACAAATTTACGAAATAAGTCTAAATCCTGGACATTTTTTATTTGTCTTACATCTCTTTCAAGATAAGTAGCAATATATTCATCATAATATTTTATAGGATTTATATCTCTGTCATAAATTATAGGCAAAAATCACTTAAAAATCTGTTCTACATAATCATCTGACAATAGATTTTTATTTTGTAATTCTTGGAAAGTAAAAGGGGCCATTTTCAAGTATGCTGCTCTTCAAGCCAATGATTGAGATATTTTTTCAGATAATAATAAATTTTCACTTCATGATATGATAAAATCTGCCATTATTTTTCTTTCATCTACTATTTCCAACAAGCAATTGAAAATAATTGGACATTTTTGGACTTCATCAATAATAATATGAGATTTTTGCTTTAAAAACGTCTCTGGATCATTTTCAATCATTGACAAAACTGAAGGAGTTTCCAAATTATAGTATTCATAATTTGGGAATTGCTCCCTTAAAAAAGTAGTTTTTCATACCTGTCTGGCTCAGGTGACAGCAACGATAGGAAATCATTTTTTTAATTCATCCAATTCTTTAATATAATCTCTTTGTATAACCATGCTATTTAAAATTTGTGTAAAAATGTACATCTATGACCCAATTTACACATTATTGATTTTTTAATAATTTTCAAGTCTATTTTTGGAATGATTAGTTCTACATAAAATATTAAGTTATAATGACTTAATTTTTACCTTTTTATGCAGGGAAAGATAGACAATGATTTGGAATAGTGTGTGAAGACGCTGGAGAATTAGGAAATACTTTGAATGAATTATTAGTCCAACATCTGGAAGATCCGAGTATCGTTGGGTAATAATTACTTTCATGATAACCAATCCAATACATTTATCTTACGAATTCAATCATAATCTACCTCTGGATCCACATCCATTGTAAGTATGTATTTTGGATAATGATTATTTATTGCTTGCAAGGGAGATAATTCTCTTTTTAGAGTTTGTTTGTCTCTAACTGTGTATGCTACTTGAAAGTATATGGCTCAATTATTATTTTCTGCTACAAAATCTACTTCTTTATCTCATAATTTTCATATGTATACTTTATATCATCTCCTAATAAGTTCTAAATAAACTATATTTTCCAACACATATCACAAGTCTAAATTTTTTCTTCATAAAACAGTATATCTCATGGAAACATCTGTAGCATAATATTTATCTCATGTTTGTAGATATTGTTTTCATTTTATATCATATCTAGAAACTTTATTGAAAATAAAACTCTGGGTTAATCATTCTAAATAATTCTCCACCGTATGAACCGAGATCTTTCTACCATTTGAGGTTAAAGTATCTGCTATTTTTTTTACAGATAAAAGACTTCAAATACTTGAAAACATAAACTCTACTATGCTACGAAGTACACTTGTATCTCATATATTATTTCTCTTTGCGACATCTTTGACTATTATGGTATTGTAAATTCATTCTAAATATTGATCTATTTCAGTCTGAGTTTTTAAATTCAATGCATAGGGAAATGAGCTACTATCAATATACTTTTTATACATTTTTTCACCTCAAGGTTGATTGTAATAATCTATATACTCCTTAAATGATAATGGATACATTTTAATTTCTATGTATCTTCATCATAGCAATGTCGCCAATTCTCCTGACAAAAGATAAGCATTTGATCATGTAATATACTCATCTACATTATCTTTTATATATAAAGCATCTACCACTTTTTCAAATCCTGCAATATTCTGGATTTCATCCAAAAATACATAATATTTATCATTATCTATTAGCTTAGAATTGATATAATTATATAATTCTCTATAATCTCTGAAATCATAATCTAGTGATTCTAGATTGATTGATATTATATGATTTTCTTTTACTCAGATTTCTTTGAGATAGTCAATGTAAAGCTGAAATAATGTAGATTTTCCACATCTCCTAATTCATGTAATTACTTTTATCAACTTTTTATCCTTCCATTGTTTGAGTTGCTCTAAATATGCATACCTTTGTATCATAGCTATTTTATAACATATAAAATTATTTTATATTTTATTATATTTTTTTTGCAAAAAAATGCAAATTTTTTGTTGTTTTTATAAAAATTTGTAAAAAATTGCAAACTTTTGTAATTTTACCAGAAATTTTGTCTACACTTAAAAAATTTTACAAAAATACAAAATATTTCAATTACAATTGAAATTATTATTATATTTTCAGTATTTTGGTAGGAGTATCAAAATACTTACAAGCAATCTAATATATCACTTGTATAATCAATCATACGAGTTAAAAAAGATGAAATATCGTAAATTTTTCGGTATTTTCACAAAATAGTATATATCACAAACTCGCGTTCTAAACTCAATTGCAATGATAATAATCGTAACTTCAACTACAACAACAATGATAACAACAACGCGAGTTTGTGCAAGATTGCTAATTTTTATAATTTTGTGAAAGTTTGCATGTTTATATCTGAAAATTTACTTTTCAAAGCCTATAAAAAAGCAAAAAGATGAAAACAATCACGCAGCAGAGAAATCCAAAAACGAATTGAAAATGAATGAGAGAATTTGAAAATCTTATATGATGAATTAATATCTGATAAGTACAAAATCTGACAACCAACAAGATATATCATACAAGATCCTGTGATGAGAGAGATAATTTGTCTACCATTTCGTGATAGAATTGTCCAGCATTTGGTATATAAAGCACTTTATCCATTAATTGAAAAACACGCCATACACGATGTATATAGCAATATGGTCTGAAAATGAAATCTGTATGGAGTAAAAAGGATTTCTCGTTTTTTGAAAAGTGGAAGCAGTAATTTCACAAAAGATTGCTGGATATTGAAATTGGATATTCAGACTTTCTTTTTGAGTATTGATAAAAAAATATTGTGGCAAAAGGTCCTAAAATTAATCAACAGAAAATGCCTAACTTCAAATTGGTATGACTGGCCGTGAATTACAAAAATAATTCACCAAATCATATTTTATGATTATCGTGATTATCAAGATTTTAGTAGTCCAAAATTGGATGGACTCTTTCCATATCACAAAAGTATGAAATCTACAGACTGAACATACTGACTACCACTTGGAAATCTCACAAGCCAACTTTTTGCAAATATATACCTGCATGAGCTAGATCATTTTGTGAAACATAAGTTGAAAATAAAATATTATGGTAGATATGTAGATGATTTTGTTTTGATACATGAGGACAAAGAATACCTGAAACAATGCCAAAAAATCATTGAAATTTTTCTCAAAGAAAGGCTAAAGCTCACACTCCATCCCAAAAAAAGATATCTCCAATACTACAAAAAATGAGTCAGATTTTTGTGAGTTATGATTTATCCACGCTATAGGACACTTGGGAAAAGAACAATATACCGTTGAAATCAAAAAATGGCAAATCTGGGAAAACAATCCAATCCACGCCAATCATGGAAATCTTATGATGGATTTGCACTACATCACAAAAATCGGAAGTTAAGATACCAACGAGCTATACAGTACAAAGCATACGAGTTGTCACAAATTTTTGAAATGGAAAAATGGCATCTATCACCGTAACTTACAAAAAACCCCGAGGCATCAACCACGAGGTTCACGATATTTTGTTTTTACTTATGTGATAGCCCAACCATTCTGGACTCTCCGACTTCGTCGGAGTGTCCCGCGAAGCGAGGATCCTCGATACGATATATCGTATCGGGAAGTCCCAGATGGCCCTAGTTACAAGCAATCATGCACAAACTCGCGTCGTAGTCACCACTGCTGTGGTAGTTGAAGTAACGATAATCATCACAGCAATCGAGCTCAGAACGCGAGTCTTGACTTCCTGATTTTTCACTATTTCACATACTTAGCCAATATCGTCAATCCATTCCTGTTAGATACATCAGCATTGCTATTTGATCATCTAAACCATCTAAGTCGGCATTTTCTCATAGTTCAGCTAAAATATCTTTCATTTCTTCAATCTTTGCTATATGCAATCATTCTCTTTGTTTCTCTTTTACATATTCTTTTAATTTCTCATTATTCCATTCTTCTACATCATCTCATCGCATTCATCAGAGTTTCACAGTATCATCGATATGTTTAATGGAATCACGATTCAGACTATATTTATATTCATCATCAGAATGACTATTTAATTTTGGGTCTAATATTTTCCATCTTTTTCATCATAATTTGAATTCTATCAATCTACTTCCATCACTTTCTGTCTCCACTTTCACTGGGATTTTTTCTGCTGCTTCGATGATTTTTTCTTTACTTTCATCATCAATATTTTTTATTCTCTCTTCCCATGCCTCACGAAAATCTTT
>FLNV01000179.1_pt1 | contig 21321 bp, 21 predicted proteins | sample 1140351 | NCBI WGS metagenome assembly FLNV01 (sample SAMEA3878207, study PRJEB12797) | bioreactor metagenome | biome: Moose rumen | place: Sweden | collected 2011-10 | reverse complement strand
TAAGAGATACCTCCTTTCGAATATTGTTTTTCTGATAAAAATATTCTATCAAAAAGGTATCTCTTTTGCAATTTTTTCTTTTTTATTTCCCTACTAAAAGTTTATACTAACGCTTCAAAGAGCTCTATTTATTTATTTGAATAAAATAAAATTAAATTTATTTGCATATATTAAAATTGCGCAACAAATGTTACGCAATTTTAATATTTTATTTATGTTTTATTACTAAATTCTTTATTTTCTTTAAGATCATATAAAATATATTCTTTTTATCCTCAATAATTGCAATCTCTGTATTTTCTTTCATCTTATCTTTTTTCTTATTAAAAACATTTTCTAAATCATATTTCTCTACTTTGTTACTTTTGATATTTTCTTCTGTTTCTTTAATCTCTTTTATTTGTGCGTTTATCTTTACTATATCGTCATGGTTCTGTTGAAACATCTCTTTAACTTCCAATAGTCTTTCATCATTAGGGTCAATTTTCTTCTCTTTAAGTCTGTCCAATTCATCACATATTTTTTTATATTCTCTCGCTTTTAAATCTAGTTCCATAGTTAGACCAACAAGTTTAGTTTGGCTTACATTCATCATCTATCTTGTCCTCCATTCTCTATTTGTTTTTGTTCTCTTTTATAAAGAATGTATTGTTCATTTGTCATTGCATCTTGAAAACTATATTTTGATGGTACAGTTAAATTTGATGTTGCCTTTTTAAATCTTTCGACTTGCTTTTTTAGTCTATTATAACCCATACCTATATTTATTTGTTGCAATGGTTTATCTGGATTTTGTCTATCATATTCTTCTATAAATGCTTTTAATCCTCTTTGAAATGCTTTAAATATCATTTCTCTATCTTGTTCCTCTGAGCTTGTTTCTTCCACACTATATCTTCCAGAAGAACTTTCATGATTTCTATATTTTTCATTAAGTTCAAAATCATTAATTACTGCATAACCTCTTGCTTTATTTACATACATTGTACCTTTTGATATTATATCGCCTTTTGAATTTCTAACAACAAGATTCTGTACATCTGGGCTAATTACACTTGACTTAGCAATATCTTTTCCATAAAATTGGCTTGTTATTGTTCCACAACAACTGCAAAATAGTCCCATTATGCTATTATGTGGATCATTTTTGCTAAGCCATTCATAAGTAAACTGCTTATCATATAGTTCTTCTATCATTTCTCTTCCACTTGCTAATTCTTCGTCAGTTTGCTTTTTTATTCTTTCAATGCTTTCTAAAATTGTTTCTTCTCTTAAAGGCTTATCTAATATATGTTCTGGAACATTCGCACCTTTGGCTTTTTGTCTTAATTGGTTTGCTCTATCAAACACCTCTTGGGATAGACCTTTACCTCCAAAAATTTGGGCAATGTCAACATTCTCCTTCGTTACTCCTACGTATTTATTACTTAGATAGAATTTTTTTAATGCTTCTTCCCAAGAAACCTTTATAGGTTTTCCACTATCATCAAGTGTTTCTCTATATGACTTTGCCTCATCAAAGTTTGACATTACTTTAATAAACATTCCAGGATAATTTCTCTCTAAATTTAAGATTAAATCCAAATTTTGCAGATTTTTCTTATCTCCTTGTATAGATATAAATTTTAAAAATTCTTGATTAGGTACAATATCTAATGGCATTGAATCAAATAGTCCGTGATACTTACCGCAATTTCATTTTATCTGTTTTTAAAATTATGGCAAGTAATGAAGAAGCTTTTTGTGCTAAAGGCACTTCTGTTTCTTTTCCTTTTTTATCCAACAATTTTTCTTTAGAAAAACATCCTAGGCTACTGGCAAATTTATAAAAATCTAATCTTTCTTCTTCTGGAAAATCTAGTAACATATCATTGATTTTTGGAAGTTCATTTTTAAAAAATCTAAAATCACTATTTTCTGTAAATGATTTTGTTTTTCCATTTTGGACTAAAGCTAATCCATATACATATGGAATACTAAATTTATTTTTACTTAAAATCTCTGAAAACTCAGTTATTTTGCCTAGTTTATCGCTTTGTACTAATATACTGTAATCAAATCCATCAAAAGATTTTGCTATTTTACCAATCTCTACCACATCTGTATATTCATTTTCATTTCTAGGTAAATCTTGTGCAAATACCAATTCCCCTGTTTTTGATCTATATGCATATTTAAACTGTAATCCATCAAAAGCTCTTTTTCCAATAGATTCTATTCCTGAATGCATTATTAACTTTTTAAGAGTTATACACCCATTAAATGCGTCATCTGGAATCTCTGTCTCGCTATCTGGTATTGTATATTCTATCATTGGCTCTCTGGATAGATTAAATGCCTCATTTAAAAAATTACATTCTCCTGTAAAATTTCCACCACGATTCGCACCATATTCAATGTTGCCATTTGATTGTATATTTCTAACATCTATTCCATTAAAAAATCCTCTAATAGAGCTGTTTTGCCACATTGTACTATTTTGGTCATATTCATCTGGGTAAAATGGAATATTTGAAGTAATTGCTTCTTCTGCTCTTAAATCGAAATATTTTGCTCTTCCATTTCCTTTAGGATTTATGCTTTTAGGCATTTCATCCCAATTCTTTATTACAAAAGAAATTGGTTCAACTTTTGCCCATCTTATTGTACCTTGTTTTCCATATGGTGTTCCATCAGAATATCTGTCTTCTTCCCCTTTTGGATATGATACAACACGCGCATATCTTTGCCCTTGATATTCAAATTCTGGACTATGTTTTCCCGCATAATTTTTATTGTCTTCTTTTTGACCATTACCTGAATACCATCTACCAGTACATACAATTCCTTCTTGTATTTTTCCTCCGTGATATAATGACTCTAATGTTCTACTCAAATCTTCGCTGGCCTTTGTTCCAGTATACTCTCCAATATGTAATGTATGATATATAGTTTTTCCGATAAGGGTCTTTTACTTCTCTTATATCAAATTGTTCTAGTTCTTCACTTTCATCTGGCAGATGATAATGCAAAGACGGGCACAGCCCAGCATCTCTGTACTCAGTAGTTTCACTGTCCCAGACGCCGTCGCCATTCACATAGTCTACACTGTATCTAGCATAGGCGGAGCGTAGCCACGCCCAAGTTGTTTGTCTTCCAGTACGCGTAGTATATCTACCAAATATATAAGCATTATTCATTTGAGCATAGTCAGTAGCAGATATTCTTCTTTCCTTATCTTTTTTTTTACCATCATATTGCTCATCATAGCTATCTAAATATATTAAATCAGTTGTATCAAATTCTGAATTTCCCATTTCCTTCTTTTCATCTGTATTACCAATGGTAGTCGGTATAATATAACTTCTAAAATCTTTCCTTATCATAAGTTACTCCTTTATTAAGTAAGTTATATTTAGATGACATATATGTACATAAAAAATAATAGTCCAACTCTTGCGTATTCATCATCTACTAAATATTTTCTTCTTCTAATTTCATTTTTATCTACCACTTTAATTATACTATTACATATATTTTTTGTAAATATTTTTTTAGATAAAAAAAAGACCTTCCACATCACAAAATAGTAATACAGATAGTCTCTTTCATTTCTTTTAAATCAAATTCTTTATTATACTGGTTTTAACACCTATCCAATTAGTCTTCAAACAATAATTTAATTCCCCATAATCCAGAAATACCTACTAAAGCATAAACAATTCTAGATAAAGCACTCATTTGTCCAAAAATTGCTGCAACTAAATCAAACTTAAAGAAACCAATTAGTCCCCAATTTATTGCACCAATTATTATTAATACAAGTGCGATTTTGTCTATAATTTTCATTGAAAAACACCTCCTGTTAATTCATATTCATATGTTTTTTCATTTATTAATATTTCCATAAAAAATAAATTTATACATTTTGTTGAAAATTAAGATTTTTTATGATATTTTATATATATATTTTAATGAAAGGATGATTTAGATGCGTGCACAAAGAAAAAAAAGAGTAAAGTTTAAAAGTGGAAAAATATATACAATAAGACGAATATCTGCATTAGCAATATTATTTTTGATTATAATTTTGCTTTTTTTAATTTTTAAACCAAAAAGAAATACAAAAACTACTGATAACTTAAATATATCAAATACGAATTCAAATACGCAAACAGAATCAGAAAACAATGTACAAAACTCTACATCTAATAATACTGATGCAAATAATTCTAAAGAAAACTCTTCTATTCAAGAAGATGCAACATTTACTATGGCAGTTACTGGAGATATTATGTGTCATAATACTATGTATCAAGACGCATATAATTCTTCAACAAAATCATATGACTTTTCTTATTTTTTTGAAGATGTAAAGCAACACATACAAACAGCAGATATTGCTATTGGAAATCTAGAAACAACATTTGCAGGTTCTAAAGTTGGTTATAGTGGATATCCTACTTTTAATACACCTGAAATTCTTGCTAAAAACTTAAAGCAAGCTGGATTTGATGTAGTTTCAACTGCAAACAATCACTGTATGGATAAAGGATACAAAGGAATAGAAAGCACTATAGATTTCTTAGATGAAGCAGATCTTGCACATACAGGTACTTTTAAATCAAAAGAAGAACAAGAAAAAATTTTAATAAAAAACGTAAAAGGTGTTTCTGTTGCATTTTTAAGTTTTACTTATGGAACAAATGGAATTGCAATTCCAAAAGATAAGTCTTATGCTGTAAATTTAATTGATAAAGATTTAATGAAGTCTCAAATAGAACTTGCCAAAAAGCAAAATCCAGATGTAATATGTGTTAGCATGCATTGGGGAATTGAATATCAAACAAGTTCAAATAAAGAGCAAAAAAATTTAGCAGATTTCCTTTTTGACAATGGTGTTGATGTAATACTTGGAAATCACTCACATGTTCCTCAAGAAATGGAAAAAAGAACTATAAAATTAGAAGATGGTTCAACTAAAGATGGATTTGTTATATATTCATTAGGTAATTTTATGGCAAATCAAAATAAAAAATATACACAAGATTCTGCTATTCTTAAAATACAAATTACCAAACATAAAGATAATGGAAAAATATCTATAGACAAAGTTAATTATACTCCAACATATATGTATAAAGATACATCTAAAAAAACAAAAAGATTTAAAATTTTAGATATAGATAAAGAAATAAAACTTTATGAATCAAAAGCTGAAGATGCTGTAAGTAAATCTTTGTATAACACTTTAGTTACAGAAAAAAAGAATATTCAAAAAATAATTGGAGATGAAATATAATATAGAGAGGTTTTATTGAACTTTCCCTTAAAGTACACCTTAATAAAAATATGTGGTTACTTTAAGGAGAACAGTTCAATTATTCCTCTCTATCTTTTCAATCTTAAATCTTCACCAACAAACTGATAAATATTATAATTCCCAGCTATTCTAGAACCTATTCTTTCTTCATAATTTTTAAATATTTGTTCAATAGAAAAATTAGTAGAAATTATTGTTTTTGTTGGTTTATTGTTTAAATTTAAAATCCTAGTATTAATAATTGTAAACAATTCACTTACAGTTAAAGTATTTATGCTTTCAGTTCCTAAGTCATCTATAATTAATAAATCAACATTTAAAACATTTTTATAAAAATTATCAGAATTGTGATTTTTGTATTTATTAAATTTATTGTCTATTATTGTTTCTAGTAACACAGGCGCAGTTTGATAAAGCACTGTTTTTCCTTTTTTTAATAATTCGTTTGCAATAGCATTTGACATATATGTTTTTCCAAGTCCTGTGTTCCCAACAAATAAAAGACTCTTTTCATCTAAATCATCAAATCTTTCTATAAATTTCATGCATGCATTTTTTATATTAATCATATTCTGTCTTGGTGAACATTTTATTTTATATTTTTGAGTATTTATTTCATCTGAAAATAAATTGATATTAAAATTTTCAAAGTTTTCTTTTTTTATATCTGACAAATTAGACTTATTATATGACAGATTTAGCAATTTTTGTTTTAAACAATTACACATAACAGTTTTATTTTTTATATCTTGAACATATCCAGTATCTTTACATATTTTACATTCATAATTAGGTTCGAAATAATCTAATTTAATGTTATTATTATTTAAAAAATCTTCTTTTTGTTTTTTTAAAGATATAATTTCTTTATCCATTTCTTCTATGTTATTTTGTTTATTTAATATAGCCTTTGTTTTGCTAATAGATATTTGATTTATTTTATCATCTATTTCTTCTAATTCTGGATATTTTTTATATAAATTTTCTATTCGTTTATCTAAATCCATTTCAGCTTTACGTCTTTTTTGTTCATATTCACTTAGCAGACTTTCAAGATTATTTATTGGCATTATTATCTCCTTCTATTATATCATTATTTGCATACAAAAAACTTAAATTTGAATACTCTCTTTGTTCAAAGTTTTCCTGTTTTACTTTTTTGTTAAGCTCATTTTTATCTTTATTCAATTGTTTTCTTTGCTCTAAAAATGTTATAACTTGATCTGGTGTTCTTAAATTCCTTTCATTCCAATCTGATAAAATATTATTAAAATATTCAAATGAAGCATTAGCTCTAAATGTAGTTCTTTTTAGTGCAATTTCTATGATATTCATATCATATTTATATTCTTTAATCCATTTTTCAATATATGCTTCTTCATATTGTGAAAGTCCATTGTGTTTACCTAACTTTTTAGCTATAGCTTTCTTTATTTTCATAACCCTATCTTGTTCTATATAATAATTTTCTAGGTCTTCAATTGTTTTTATTTTGTTAAGTGCCCATGCTTCAGCAACTGCTTGAATATAATTTCTGTGAAGTGCAGATTTTTTAAAACAATAATCAAATAATGAAATCATAACCTGTTTGTCAAACTCGTATTTATCAAACCAAGTATCTATATCATTATACCATGTTGGACCCATAACTCCTTGAAAATATTTATTGTTAAGATACTCAACTAATTTTATTCTTTCTTTATTTTCAGCATTTTCAGCTATTTTTTCTGGACTTGTTTTTACATTTGGTTTGTATAACTCATTTAGCATCTTATCTTGTAAGTCAAGTAAAATAAAACCTTGAGGCTTTCTTAAAATCAAATGATTATCTTCTAAATATTTCATTCCTTCATTTATAACATTAAAAGGTAAAACTAAATTTTTTGATAAATCGTTAACTTTTACTTCTTTACTATATTTAGATAAAAATGATAAATACAAATATATTTTTAAATAATCTCCTGGCATATTACCTAAATACTCTGAAAAAAATATATCTGGTATTTGTGTTGTACTAAACATCATGTGTTTTTCGCTTTTTTCTAACTTCATTCTGATACCCCCAAGCTTTTAAACATCGTTTGAATTATATAACTTTTTTTTACTATTTGCAAATTATATTTACAAATAAATTTGTTTAAATATCTTTCTTTATTTAGCTTTTTTTCACTTTTTCTCATATAAGAATACTTTTTGTCTAAAAATATATTTCGTAATATATTTTATAAAATATATTAGATTTTCTCCATTTACTCCGACAACACTGAAAATTAATACAGGAAGAAATAATATAATAAAACAAAATAATTTATAACTTAAATTTTTAAAAAATATATTTATTAAAAAAAACACAATTCCACCCCATATTAAATCTACAATAGCTGATGAATAATCAATTATTCCAAATATTTTTGTATTCAAATCATAATTTTGTGGAAAAATAAATTTCATATTTTACCTTCCTTTCATAAATCCAATATTATTTTGTACATTTGTCGAAATACCTGCTCCCATCATAAATTCTCTTACAAATGAATTTGCCCTTATTAAAGCATATATTCCACCTACATAAATAAATTTAACCAATAAATCCTTAGTATTGTAATCTATAGAAAACATTATTATTAAAATTAAAGAAACTATAATTTGTATAAATAGCATTGAAAATAGATTTCTTGACCATAATTTGAAGAACCATGATGTGTTTTCCATACAAAGAGATAAAATAGCAAACGGCGAAAGTAACACAAATATTTTTATCATAATATATCTTAAAGCATATATGGTAACTAAATTTATCAATGATATTGTAGTCGTTCCTTTTATAATTCCATCAACTGAAAATACATTTAATCCTTCAGACGTCATATTTAAATTGTTATTAATAGATGTAATTAAATTTGAAAAGCATATATTTTGTCTAAATAAGTCTTCTCCTATACTTCTAATAGCATTTGAAATATTAGAATTTATGTCTAAAACTTGCTGAATAATGAAATACGAGCTATTCATAGCAATTCCAAAAATAATTAATTTAAAAATAAACTGAACTGGATTTTCTATTTTAGAAAACGTAAAATTAGACGCTAAATATTTCGAAGAATAATATAAAACCAAACCTATAAGTAAAGCATTTGCTATAAGTAAAATTCCATTAGATGCAGATGTTCCTAAGATTTTTCCAAAATATTTATCTTGTAAAATATTTGAATCGATAAATGTTAACTCATCTAAAATTTTATACAAATTAGTATCTATAGATTTAAATAAATTTTGAAAAATAGTATTAATTGTATCAATTACAACTTGACTCATATTAGCATTTTGTTCCAAAAAATCACATCCTTTATATTAGTGATTTTATAGCTGACAAAATCAAGTCTATTGCTAGAATAAATGCATAAGAAAAAAGTGAACTTCTTATTATTTTTCTTCCTGTCCTTATTCTTTCTTCATCACCAAAACTAAATTTTTTCATAAATATTCCTGTTCCAACAGCAACTGCTGCTGCAGGTGTTGCAAGTTTCAAAATCCAACCTTCTATATCTTTAAATGCATTCTCCATTTTTGAAACTAACTTTGGAGTAGCTGCAAAAGTGTTACCAACTAGAACTACTAAAAAAACACAACTTAGTATTAAAATACTTATTATAAAAAATTTTTTTTTCAAATTATCACCTCATTTACTATTATTTAAAAAGTATGGAAACATATCTAACTTTCTTGGCTTTAGAATTTTATTTCCATCAGACAAAAATGTAAGAGCTTTAAAAGTCTCTAATTTTTGTGTAAAAAAATTTGTATCATAAATATACTCATTTTGTGTATATACATTAAAACTTTCCGAAATAGTAGAGTCTAATGAACTCATAGAATTTGTCATTCTGCTATATTTTGTTTCTTTGGAACTTTCCGAAATGTTTTTGGAAGTCTTTATTTTTTCCTGTTTCCCTAGCTGTTTTTGAGCTTCTTCTATAGTAAAAATATCATCTGTTCTAAACCAAATTTTATTAATCAAGTTTTGACAAATAACCTTAACAGCAGTTTCATCTTTTAACGTATTTTTTAATGAAGAATAGCTTTGTGTACTTACAATATTAATGCATTTAGCTTCTCTACTTAAAGAAAAAAATTCACTATCTGTTTTTGTTACATATTCTGCATACTCATCACATATAAAAGCTGTAGGCTTAATATTGTTTTTACTTAAATTCATCATAATTTCTGACTGAAAATCTAGTTTTAAATATGCGGCAATTATTTTAGAAAGATTTCTATATTCAGAAATATTCATATTTAAAACAACTATTTTTCCATTTGTTATAACATCTTTAAATCCTTTAAAATTGAGTTCTTTTTTTGAAGAGCAAAAAACTTTACTTATATCATAATCAGAAACAAATACATTTGTAATTCTTGATATCTCGGACTTTAAAATTCCTAAAGTTCTAGAATCTAATTTTTCATATTCTTTTTGAAAAAAATCCAATGCTGAATTTAAATCATAAATTTGTTTATTTGAAAGCTTGTTATTCATAAATAAATTTTTTAAAATATTTATTTTTTCTTTATAATAGTCCTGATTGGTAATAATTTTATGAAGTTCAGTAAAAGTTACATATCCATTATTGTAAATTCTGCAGAGCTTTATAGCCTCACATAAAACTTGTTCTGCTTTATCTATCCAATAGCTTTCTGAATTATTTTCAGAGAATAAATAAAATATCATTTTAAGTCTATTTGCAAGCACTCCTGGCTTTAAATTTGGTTTATGAAGTGGATTATATTTTACTTTTCCACCTAATTCAATTACTACTAAATCATTTTCCAAATTATATTTTTGTGCATACTCTTTTACCTGCTTATAATAGTTTCCTTTAACGTCTAAAATAAGAGTTCCAATTTTTTTATCCGGATTTTCACTATTATATTTTAAAAGTTGCTCAGTAAATGGATACATTACAGAACTTGTTTTTCCTGATCCTATTGTTCCAGTAATTAAGAAGTTTTGATATAAACCTGATTCTGGTAAATAAACATTTTTTCCAGTTTTAGAGTCATTTCCAATTAATAAATTCAGTTTATCTGTTTTTATATTATACTTTTCTTTCTTGATTTTCTTTTTTGTGGATTTCACGAGAAGCTTCGAATAAATATAATTGCTATAAATAATATTTGAAAAGATAAAAGTTGCAACAAATATTTTTTTCAAATAAAACCATACTGTTGGGGATTCTGAAACAATATTAAATGGCTTTAGACCATATTCGATTATTACTTCATTGGATTTAAATACTGGACTTAAAATTTTCGAAAAAATAACACTAAATAAACTTACCCACGCCAAAATAAACGCTATTTTTTTAACGTACTTTATTTTTATTCCTCCTCTGCTATTTCTTTAATTGATTGTTTTTTGATTTTTAATTTAGAACCTTGTTCTTGTTTAAAAATTTTGACTTCAAAAAAAATATAGATTGTATAAATTGATACAAAAAAATTAATACTAAGGATTATAAAGAAAATGTTGATTAACGTTTTGATGTTATCACCACCTTCCATTATTTTCCATCATACTACTTTTTTTTCATTTTGTCTAGACTTTTTTGAAAATTTGTGATAAAATTTTTAGAAGTAGTTTATTTTTGAGAACGAAAGGAGTACAATTATGAAATATGATAAAGATATGCTTATTGGAGATTTATTAGAACAAGCTCCAGAAAAAGCAGATATATTACTTAATGCAGGAATGCATTGTTTAAGTTGCCCAGCTTCTCAAATGGAATCATTAGCAGAGGCTTGTGAAGTTCACGGAATTGATGTTGATGAACTTGTAAAAGAATTAAATAAAGAGTAAAAAAGAAATCTCATTAGGAGCATTTTAATAAGGACAATTCTTATTTAAAAACTCCTAACTGAGATTTTTTTATATTTGCCATCCACCATTGATTGAAATAACTTGACCTGTTGTAAATTCGTCTTCTACAAGCCAGTTTACACACCTTGCAATATCTATTCCTTCACCAATTTTTTGTAGCGGTGTTTCATTTTTTATATCATTAATTTCATTTTGTGAATATTTTTTATTCATATCAGTATCTATGAAACCAGGAGCAATTGAATTAACTCTAATATTGCTTGGACCTAATTCTTTAGCTAAAGATTTTGTAATTCCATCAATACCAGCCTTTGTTGCTGAATAAGCAGTAGCACAAGCTCCTCCATTTGTTCCATAGATTGAAGATATATTTATAATGCATCCACATTTATTTTGAATCATATTTTTTATAGCTTCTTGTGTTACACAAAAAACTGAATATAAATTTACATTTATTATTTCATTCCAATCTTCATCAGTTATATCTTGAAACATTTTTTCTTGATCTATTCCTGCATTATTTACTAATACATCTATTTTTCCATATTTCTTTATAGTATAGTTTATTAATTCTTTTACTTGTTCTCTTTTTGAAACATCAGCTTTAAATATGTCAATATTAGTTGATTCTATTTTTAGCTTTTTTGCTTCATCTTCGGATTTGTTATAGTTTGCAATTACTATATAATCTTTTTCAGCAAGACTTCTTGCTATTGCTCTACCTATTCCACGAGATGCTCCTGTAACTATTGCTACTTTTTGTGACATTTTTAATCCTCCTTATCTATATAATATTGCATTATATATCACCTTTTAAATAAAATAAAAAATTCTAATTGTTACTTCGAATAATAAGATAAAAAAAAGCCAACAATTAAGAGATATCTCAAAACTATTGACAATATGGAGCCACTTGTCCGATTTGAACGGACGACCTACTGATTCATACCACTACAATTTTCATTGCCATATTAAATATGTTTGCGGTCTGGACTTTCTCTTTGCCATAGTGTTAAACCTTAGGCACATCGTATAAAGTCTCTACACTCGAAAATAAATTTTCTAGCTCGGGATTAACATATATAAATACTTAGTCTTCCCCGAATTAGCGATGTCCACTTTATAGATTTCTCTATAAAGGTGCAAGATAGTTCAAAATAAACTGGTGTTTATCTATCCCACAAGTCAGTTGCTCTACCAGCTGAGCTAAAGTGGCGTATTAAATTGGTGACCCCTACGGGAATCGAACCCATGTCTCCGCCGTGAAAGGGCGATGTCTTAACCGCTTGACCAAGGGGCCATATATGAATATCTGCTAAGATACTCATAAAAAATTTGGTGAGCTATCCGCGACTCGAACGCGGGACAACTTGATTAAAAGTCAAGTGCTCTACCACCTGAGCTAATAGCCCATCTACGTCCATTCGTAAACGGAACAATACTATTCTACAATATATTTTTGGCTTTGTCAATACTTTTTTTCAATTTTGTTGAATTTTTTTGAAAATTTATGTAAATTATTGCAGATATTATTAAATAATGTTAAAATATATTTGCTATGGAGTGGTATCGAAGTGGTCATAACGAGGCTGTCTCGAAAACAGTTAGTCGCATGAAGCGGCCCGCGGGTTCGAATCCCGCTCACTCCGCCACTAAATATACGAATACATAAAAATCTGACGATTTGCCAATATAATGCGAAAAGATTTAAGACAATCATTTCAAAGTTTATCTTAAATCTATTTTTTATTTATATAATTAATTTTCATTATTTGATTTTCTTTTATAATTACCAGAAATAATTTTAGGTAAATATGTAATAATTTTATAAACTGCCAATTTGATTTTCTTGCTCCATAAGTATGATCTTCTAAGTTTTCTTGCAGAACCTATAGCTACTGGCTCATCTTCTAAAACTATTAGCTCTGTAGAAGGTTTTTCTAGTTCAAAAATATAATTTTGATTATCATTATTATCCCATTCATCATTTTCATTTTTAAAACACAAGTTAAAAGAATCACCTTCGCCTAATTGAATTTCGGCTTGGAAACCTAACTCTGTCTTTTCCATTTCAATTTCATTTATATTATCCCATTGAGCACCAAAACCATAGTGTGCATATACTTTTTCACATCCATCTTGAAAAAACTTTCCTGTATAAGAAATTTTCACACTACTATTTTCAATTAATTTATCTGTATTAAAAAATATATTTTTAACTAGTTCCATAATAATACTCCTTATTTGTCTTTTGCTTTTTACATTATAATATTTTTTTTTACAATATTCAATACTTTTCCTTATTTTTTATTTTACATTTTTATTACAATTCTGTTACATTATAGTTACGATTTTCTTGTTCTTATTTTCAAACCTAAATCATAAATATTAATTATACCCATTCTAAAATAAAATTTTCAATTTTTTTTAAAGTGATGCCAAATTTTATTACTTTACAATTATTTATTTTTATGATACTATTTTATTGAAAAAAGGTTTATAGATTACCTCAAAATCTAAATACTTTTTTAAGGATAAAAAAATGAAAAACAAAAAAATTCTAATCATTGTACTAATAGCAATTTTAATTATTTTTTTCGTATTTTCTGTTATCTTTTCTTTACTAAATTTAAACGATAACATCATCTCAGGAATTTCTATTAATAATATAGAAGTTTCAAAAATGAGCAAAGAAGAAGCTAATTCAAAATTAACATCATTGATTGAAAAAAAATTAAAACAAGAAATTAAACTAATTTATTCTAAATATAAAGAAAATTATGAAAAAGACTTAGATTTATCAATTTTAAATATTAATTATAATTTACAAGATACTTTAAATGAAGCATATCAAATAGGAAGAGCAAAAAATATTTTTCAAAGTAATTTTGATATTGTAAAATCATTTTTATTTAAAAAAAATATTGATTTAAATATAACTTTAGATGAAAAAATGTTAAACAATATTATAAATGATATTTCCTCAAATCTTCCTGGAAAAATGGTTCAAAATGGATATTATATAGAAGATGATACATTAATAATAACTAAAGGTAAAGCAGGAATTACTACAGATGAAAAAGCTTTAAAAGAAAACCTAAATACATTGGTTGCAAATATTTCTTCTGATGAAAATACTATCCAAATACCTATAAAAAATGTTAATCCTAACCCTATAGATATAGAAAAAATTCATTCAGAAGTATACAAAGAAGCAAAAGATGCATATTTTGAAAAAGAACCATTTAAAGTATTTGCTGAAGTTAAAGGTATAGATTTTGATGTAGAACAAGCAAAAAAAGATATTGAAAATCAAACTGATAATAATGAAATCAAGATAAAATTAAATTTTACTGAACCTAATACTAAACTTAAAGATTTAAAAATTGATGTTTTTCCTGATGAGCTTGGTAGTTTTTCTACAAGATATGATGCAAATAATGAGGATAGAAGTACAAACCTAAATCTTGCAGCAACAAAAATAGATGGAACCATTCTTTCTCCAGGTGAAGAATTTTCATATAATAAAATAGTTGGCGAACGTTCAATTTCAGCAGGATATAAAGAGGCTAAAGTTTATCAGAATGGTGCTGTAGTAGACGGTATTGGTGGAGGTATATGTCAAATTTCTTCAACACTATATAATGCTGTAGTTTTTGCAAATTTAGAAGTTACTGAAAGATATAACCATCAATTTATAACTTCATATGTTGAAGCTGGACGTGATGCTACTGTTGCTTATGGTTCAAAAGATTTTAAATTTGTAAATAACAGAACTTATCCAATTAGAATTGATGTATATATATCAAGTGGTATTGCAAAAGTAGATATATATGGTATAAAAGAAAAAGATGATAAAAAAATTGACTTTGAAATAGAAACCGTATCAAACATTCCTTATGATACAAAATATCAAACAGATTCTTCTTTACCCGAAGGAACTGAAAAAGTTAAACAACGTGGTGCAAACGGAATTATTGTAAATGCATATAAAATTGTTCAACAAAATGGAGTTACTATCTCAAAAGAACTTCTTTCTAAAGATACATATAAAGCACTAGATAGACTAATTCTAAAATCCTCAAATTAATAAATTGTTGTAAAAATCTTTGATTCATTATCAACAATTATATAGTAGTTTATATATGAAGATGCTTTTTTAAACTATCAAAAAAGCATCTTTTTTTATTTTATAAAAAACCACTTGTGCAAACTAAAATTAATTCAGTCTGAATACTAACATTTAGTAAAGTTACTTTTTTTATTTTACTTTACAAAATGTCGAAAAATATGTTATAATAGTGAAAAATTTTAAAGGAGGGATTTTAATGGCAACATATTTAAATGAGCCATCAAGAACATTTAATGAATATTTATTAATACCAAGATTAACAACTAGAGAATGTACTCCAGATAAAATCTCATTAAAAACACCTCTAGTTAAACACAAAATAGGTGAAGAACCTTCAATGTATTTAAATGTACCATTTACATCAGCAATTATGCAATCTGTATCAGGAGAGCAAATGGGAATTGCACTTGCAAGAGAAGGAGGAATTGCTTTTATTTACATGTCTCAATCAATAGAAGATCAAGCTAGAATGGTTAAGAATGTTAAAGAAGCAAAATCAGGATTTGTAAGAAGTAAATGGAATTTAAAACCAGGAGATACTTTAGCAGATATCTTAAAAATAAAAGAAGAAAGTGACCACAGTACAATACCTGTTACTGAAGATGGTTCATATAATGGAAAACTTTTAGGAATTATAACAAGTAAAGATTATAGATTATCAAGAGACAGCTTAGATAAACAAGTTCAAGATATAATGACTCCTATAGATAAATTAGTTTATGCAAAAGTTGGACTTACTCTTTCACAAGCAAATGATTTAATTTGGGAGCACAAAATAAATTGTCTTCCTGTTGTAGAAGAAAACGGAAATTTAAATTCTTTAGTATTTAGAAAAGATTATGAACAAAATAAAGAAAATCCTTTAGCATTGCAAGATAAAGAACAAAGATATATTGTAGGTGCTGGTGTAAATACAAGAGATTATGAAGAAAGAATTCCTGCATTAGTAGAAGCAGGCGCAGATATTTTATGTTTAGATTCATCAGATGGATTTTCTGTATGGCAAAAAGAAGTAATTGAATGGGTTCATGAAAAATACAACAATACAGTAAAAATAGGTGCTGGAAATGTTGTAAATAAAGAGGCATTCGATTATTTAGCAGATGCAGGAGCTGACTTTATAAAAATAGGAATTGGAGGAGGTTCTATCTGTATAACACGTGAAACTAAAGGAATTGGTAGAGGACAAGCTTCAGCTGTAATAGATGTTGCAAAAGCACGTGATGAATATGCAGAAAAAACCGGTATATATATTCCAATCTGTTCAGACGGAGGAATAGTAAATGACCATCATATTACTTTAGCATTAGCAATGGGTTGTGATTTTGTAATGATGGGAAGATATTTTGCAAGATTTGATGAAAGCCCTACAGCTAAGGTAAAAATAAATAATGAATTTTTTAAAGAATATTGGGGAGAAGGCTCAAAAAGAGCAAGAAGTTGGCAAAGATATGACCTAGGTTCTAAATCTGAAAAAATGTCATTTGTAGAAGGAGTAGATTCATATATTCCTTATGCAGGTTCTTTAAAAGAAAATTTAAATGTTACTATTAAAAAAATAAAATCAACCATGTCAAATTGTGGTTCAAAGGACTTAGCAGAATTCCATGAAAAAGCTATTTTAACGCAAGTTTCTAGCTTAAGTATTCAAGAAGGTTCTGCTCATGATTTAACAGTTAGAGATATTTAATATAAAACTATAATTTTATACAAAAACAGGCATTGTAATTTAACTACAATGTCTGTTTAATATTGGTGCGCCATAGAGGAGTCGAACCTCCGACCATTTGATTAAGAGTCAACTGCTCTACCAACTGAGCTAATGGCGCATATATGACGTATTATAATAACAATAATTATTATAATACGTCAATTTAATTTTGTCAATACCTATTTTTAAGCTTTTTCATGTATTATGTTTAATGTTTAATCTTTATTTTCAATGTTTTCTGGTTCAAGAATTTCAATACTTACAACTTTTCCTCCATCTGTTGTTCTCATAAGAGTAACACCTTGTGTTGATCTTCCAAGTATACTTATTTCTTCAACTTTCATTCTAATTATAGTTCCTTTGTCTGTAATAAGCATTACATCTTCATCACCACTTACAACTTTAACTCCTACAAGTTTTCCTGTTTTTGGTGTTATTTTGTAAGTAATTACTCCTCTACCACCTCTTTGTTGTACTCTATATTCATCTGTTTCTGTTCTCTTACCAAATCCATTTTCAGTAATAGCAAGTAGAGTAGCCTTTCCACCTCTAACTACAGATTCCATTCCTATAACTTCATCATCTTCATCTATTCTAATTCCTATAACTCCTTGTGCTGTTCTTCCTATAGGTCTAACATCTTTTTCATCAAATGTGATACAAATACCATTTCTAGTAACTAGAACAATATTATCTTCTCCATCTGTTAATTTTACAGAAATTAATTCATCTTCGTCTTTTAAAGTAATACCTTGAAGTCCATTTTTTCTTGATGAGTCATATTCTTTTAATGCTGTTTTCTTAATTAAACCATTCTTTGTACCCATTAGTAAGTATTTACCTTCTGCAAAATTTTGAATTGGTATAACAGCAGAAATCTTTTCTCCTGCATCTAGGCTTAATAAGTTTACAATAGCAGTACCTTTAGCAGTTCTTCCAGCTTCAGGAATTTCATATCCTTTTAATTTATATAACTTACCTTTATTGCTAAAGAATAAAATTGTATCATGAGTAGAAGCAGTAAATATTTGTTTAACAAAATCTTCTTCTCTAGTTGAAAGTCCTGTAATTCCTTTTCCTCCTCTTCTTTGACTCTTGTATGTGTCTATTGGCATTCTTTTAATGTAACCAAAATGAGTTAAAGTAACTACTGTTTGTTCTTCTTTAATTAAATCTTCAACTTCTATTTCTCCTTCAGCTGCTTTAATTTGAGTTTTTCTTTCATCTCCGTATTTATCTTTTATTTTTAGAAGTTCTTCTTTAATAACTTGGAATACTAATGTTTCACTATTTAAAATTTCTCTTAAATGTTCAATTAACTTCATTAATTCTTCGTATTCTTCTTCTATTTTTTCACGTTGCAAACCTTGTAAAGTTCTTAGTCTCATATCTAGAATAGATTGTGCTTGAATTTCTGAAAGTTTAAATCTTTCCATTAATCTTTCTTTTGCATCATCATAAGATTCACGAATTATTTTTATAACCTCATCTATATTATCAATTGCTATTCTTAATCCTTCTAATATGTGAGCTCTAGCTAATGCTTTATCAAGTTCAAACTGAGTTCTACGAAGAACTACATTTTTTCTATGCTCTATATATACATCTAAACATTGTCTTAATGTTAATATTTTTGGTTCTCCATCAACCAATGCTAACATTATTATACCAAAGCTTGTTTGCATTTGAGTATTTTTAAATAGTTGGTTTAAAACTACTTGTGCATTTGCATCTCTTTTTAGTTCTATTACAACTCTTACTTTATGCTCTCTATCTGATTCATCTCTTATTTCTGAAATTCCTTCAAGTCTCTTTTCCCTAGCAAGATGAGCCATATTTTCAATAAGTTTTGCTTTATTTACTTGATATGGCAAAGAATTAACAATAATTCTTTGTTTATTTCCAGCCATTTCTTCTATTTCTGTTTCTGCTCTTAAAATAATCTTTCCACGGCCAGTTCTATAAGCCTCTCTAATTCCTTCTCTTCCAACAATTATACCTTCTGTAGGGAAATCTGGTCCTTTAATTACTTCCATTAAGTCTTCGTCTGTAACTTCGTCTTCATCTATAATTTTTATTATACCATCTATAACTTCATTTAAATTGTGTGGAGGTATATTTGTTGCCATACCTACTGCAATTCCTGAAGAACCATTAACCAAAAGTGCTGGTATTTGTGCAGGAAGTACTGTTGGTTCTTGAAGTCTGTCATCAAAGTTTGGCATAAAGTCAACTGTATTTTTTTCTATGTCTGTCATCATTGACTCTGCAAGTCTTGATAATCTTGCTTCTGTATAACGGTATGCAGCAGCAGGATCTCCATCTACTGAACCAAAGTTTCCATGACCATCGATTAATGTATATCTCATAGAGAAGTCTTGTGCTAACCTTACCATAGCATCATAAACAGAAGCATCTCCATGTGGATGGTACCTACCTAAAACGTCTCCAACTGTTGTTGCAGATTTTCTGTATGGCTTGTCTGCTGTTAATCCATCTTCATGCATTGTATATAAAATTCTTCTATGTACGGGCTTTAAACCATCTCTTGCATCTGGTAAAGCACGTTGAACTATAACGCTCATAGCATAATCTATGTATGCTGTTTGCATTTCTTCATTTATATCTCTTTCTATAATTTTTCCGTCATGTCTTTCGTCCATTGTTTCTACCTCTTTCCTCTAGCATATTCTTGAAAAGTTTACGGCTTTTCTAATTTCTACCTTTTTTCTACATTTGTATTATACTAAAGTTTTAAAAAATTTGCAAGGAAAAATCCGTAAAAGTTTATGACTTTTTTATTTCTTAGATAATGGAACTACTTTTAACCTATAACCAAGTTGAAATAATAAATGATTTAGTGTATCTACAGATGGAGATACCTTCATTTTTTCTATTCTAGCTATAGCTGATTGTTTCATACCAGCTTTTTCTGCCAGATCTCTTTGTGACATTTTTGCTTCTTCTCTTGCTTTTATTGTTGCTTCTATTAGTTCTTTTTCCAACTGTATTACTGCTTCTTCTTCTGGAGTAATGTTTAAAGTTTTTCTAAAATTTTCCCATGTTTCAAAACTTCCTTTCATTTTAATCTCCTTCCTTTATTATTTTTAATAATCTTTCTGCTCTTTTTAATTCTTTCCTAGGTGTTTTTCTTGTATTTTTTATAAAGTGCGTTAATAATATTATTCTATTTTTTTCTAAATGTGCTAAAATTATTCTATCTTTTAAAGGTCTTAATTCCCATAGTTCTTTCTCTAAATGTTTTATATATGGTTCTCCCAATTTTAATTCATATTTGGTTAATAAGTCCAAATATATATCTATTTTCTCATATTTAATTCTATTATCTTTATTATTTTCTTTTTTAGTTCTTAATTCTTTAATATATTCTTCTACTTCACTTTTTCCTTTTTCATCTTTATAAAAAACAATTTGATACATCTATTCTCCTTTTTATGATAACATATTTGTTATCATTCGTCAATACTTCTGTTCTAACTTTTAATAATATTTTTATAGACTTAATTTATTTGCTAATTCTATTTCTTCTTGTGTTAATTTAAAGTCTTGTCCATTATTTTTTATTAAATTATGAAGAAGCTCTATACTTCTCGCACTGTTGATTGTATTTTCAATTGGTACTAATTGTTTTAGTTCTGTTTTAATATTTTTGTACTCTTTTTCCATTCCTGAAAAATCTTTATTTTGAAAAAATTCTTTCCAACTATTAATATACTTTTCCATTCTTTGAGAAGATGTAATTTGAGTAGTTAATGTTGACTCAATATTTTTTTCAACATTATTTAGAATTGAATTTTTTCCATTTTTTATTAAATTAAAAGTTGTATCATTTAATTTTCCTGATGCATAAATTTTATTTAAAACAGAATCAAAAATTTCAGAAACTGAATCTATTATTCCTCCATTTTTTACTGCTTCATTTATTTGATTTACATTTTCAAAATTACCTGTTACAATTCCTATCGCACTTTTCCCTGTATCAATTACAGATTGAATTGTTTTTGAAATTCCGTCTTTTAAACCATAATTTAATAAATTATCTTTTAATTCAATTACCTTATCTTCTGCCCAATTTGGTAATAAATATCTTAAACCTATATTTATTCCATTATTTATTGCTTTTCCAAGCGCACTTTGCAAAAAATTATTTTGCTTCATTTCTAAGCTATTATTAAAATTATTTTCTAATGCTAATTGCATAGACTCATTCCTTTCATTTTATTAATTATTTTTTTATTTATTAATTCTTTATTATTAAAATTAATTTTTCCTATTAC
>FLNV01000593.1_pt1 | contig 21375 bp, 15 predicted proteins | sample 1140351 | NCBI WGS metagenome assembly FLNV01 (sample SAMEA3878207, study PRJEB12797) | bioreactor metagenome | biome: Moose rumen | place: Sweden | collected 2011-10 | reverse complement strand
ATTAACACTTTATTCAACATAAATTATCATAAAATTATGAAAACAAGAATTCTATCAACTTTAATTGGACTATTGTCCATAATGAATTTATACAGTCAATCATACTCGTTGAACACTCCAATTAATCAGCTGAAAGAAGCTGCTGAAAACAATAATGCAGAAGCACAATTCTGGCTTGGGCAAGCATATTTTCAGGGTGAAAATGTGCAAAAAAATGAAACAAAAGGCTTTCAATGGGTGGTATTGTCTGCTAACCAAGGATATACCAAGGCACAGACAGCTGTGGGTGAATGCTATTTATATGGAGACGGTACAACCCAAAATGAAAATAAAGCTATTGAATGGCTAAAGAAAGCCGCAGATAAGAACGACCCTATAGCCGCATATGATTTGGGGCATCATTATCTGTATACAGTTGACGAACCTGTTGAAGCGTACGAGTATTTAAGAAAGGCTGTTGAATACAAATATGAAGGATTTTATATTGGCCAAAACGGTGAAGAATACAATTCAGCAATGTTTGATTACGGGGCTTGTGCTGCCACTGTAGCTATGTTGTATGGTATTATTCCCGAAGATTGTTTAAGTGATCCCAACGCCACTGACGCAAAATGCATCTTTTTTGCTGCAAAACATGGTAGTCTGGAAGCACAATACTACGTCGGAAGATATTATTTGGAAAGCGGAAAATACAATGAAGCGTTTAAATTGATTAAACAATCTGCTGAGAACGATTATCCTATGGCCAAATATGACTTGGGCGTTATGTATTATCAAGGAAAAGGTGTGACTAAAAACACTCAAACGGCAATAAAATGGTGGAAAGAGGCTGCTTCTGATGGAATTTTCGAAGCCAAGGAAGCACTAAGAAAATTGAATATAAGATTTTAATTGGCGGATTTCACTATCTTGATAAAAGTGTGAAATAAATACATTTTTATCTTGATAAAAGTGTGTTTGTACTGTAAAATTTATGGTTATCAATGACCAGAAATTGGTTTTCTTAGAAAATAGATTCGCGTCGATTCGCATGATTCGCGTTCGAAAATCAACATCACCTCACAAATCATAATCACTCACTTTTTCCGAAAACGTCAAAACACAAACGTTTTTCCATTTACATTTGCACAAAAAATAATACACAACATTTTGTGCAGTATAATTTTATTAATTCTAAAATCAACGTAATATGGATCAAAACGGAAACAAAACCGGCGGACGACAAAAAGGTACGCCTAACAGAGTGAATGCATCGATAAAGGTCAGAATCAAAGACTTCATCCTCAAAAATGAAGAACACATGGTCAACGCCTTTATCAATGCAAAACCTAACGAAAAACTTAATTTCTGGTATAAAATGCTTAACCTCGTCTGTGCTAAACAGACTTCATCTAAAGACGACGGGGAATGGAGGCCAGGGGAAGGTATCGACTTCAACTGGATGACGGGCTATGAACGCTACAAAAGGGAAATGGAAGAAGAAGAATACCAATACCAACAGGAATATACCGAAAAATTCAGAACGGAAAAGGAATTGAACATTTATAGAACTCAATTCTTCCAAGCTGCAGAGAAAATGATGAAAATCATCTCATCAAACGAATTCCTGAAACAGGTTGAAGAAAAATGCGGAAAAGAAAACTTCTGGGACAATATGCTTAATATCACTTCACAAACTGTTGTTAAGGCTCTCGAAAATAATAACATCTACCCAATTCAAGAAATTGACCTGGGAAGAACTATCGCAAAACCCAAACCTCAAACCCCACAACCGACTCTCACAACCTGCACTCCAGAAGAACCGACATCTCACGCACCTGCCGATGAACCTGAAGAATGTCTGGTTTCCAAGCCTTCCGATGAATTGAATGAACCCACCCCACCCTACGAATCTCTACCAACCAGCGAATCCAGAACATCTAATGAAGCAAGAACATCCGACGAAGCTATACCAGCCTGCGAAGCTAGGATATCTAATGAAGCAAGACTATCCAGCAAATCTCTCCCATCAAATGAATCTAGAATATCCAGCCCATCTAGTATATCCATCAATTCCACAACATCCAACCATCCATCACCATCTGCAGCTCCCGAAACACCAGCCTACAACATCAACTATCAAAAATACAACCAACAAAAGCAAGACGAAAAAAAAATAAAACAACTCCTGCATATCCACAACAACCACCTCTATCAAAAACGAAAACAATAATACATCAACACCACCAATACCCATCCAAACCCAAATATACCCAGATATACCTAAATATACCCAGATATACCTAAATATACCCAGATATACCCAAATATACCCAGATATACCTAAATATACCTAAATATACCCAGATATACCTAAATATACCTATCAATCCTATTTCTCCTATTTCTCCTATTTCTCCTATCCCTATCAGCAGGAATTTAATTATCAATTGTGAATTACGAATTGTGAATTATCAATTATGAATTTGAGCGTAGCGATTCCGTCTATTTTTGTCTATTTTAGACTTAACAATCTGCTACACAAAGCGCTCTTTCACTTATTGAACAACAAAAAAACAAAATGATGTGTTTTCACTAAAAAAAAAGAGAGCCAAATTTGTTGGCTCTCTTCATTTTGTATGTTGTTAAAAATGATTTTACAACTGAGGACCGGCAGCTACGAGTGCCTTACCGGCTTCGTTGCCTTCATATTTCACGAAGTTCTTCTGGAAGCGCTGTGCAAGGTCAACAGCCTTGGTTTCCCATTCCTTAGCATCTGCATAAGTGTCGCGAGGGTCAAGGATGCCTGTGTCAACACCTTCGAGTTCTGTAGGAACTTCAAAGTTGAAGATAGGGATCTTCTTTGTAGGAGCGTTCAGGATAGCGCCGCCGAGGATAGCATCGATAATGCCACGTGTATCCTTGATGGAAATACGTTTGCCTGTACCGTTCCAACCTGTGTTAACGAGATAAGCCTTCGCACCGCTCTTCTCCATCTTCTTCACGAGCTCTTCAGCATACTTTGTTGGGTGAAGCTCCAAGAATGCCTGGCCGAAGCAAGCTGAGAATGTAGGAGTAGGCTCAGTGATACCACGCTCTGTTCCTGCAAGTTTTGCAGTGAATCCGGAGAGGAAGTAGTACTTGGTCTGCTCTGGAGTGAGGATAGATACTGGAGGCAGCACGCCGAATGCGTCAGCAGAAAGGAATATAACGTTCTTTGCTGCAGGACCTGCACTCTTGCCGGCCACTTTCTTCACGATCTTCTCGATGTGGTTGATTGGGTAAGACACGCGTGTGTTCTCAGTCACGCTCTTATCTGCGAAGTCAATCTTGCCTTCTTCGTCAACTGTAACGTTCTCGAGGAGAGCATCGCGCTTGATGGCGTTGTAGATATCCGGTTCAGATTCCTTATCGAGGTTGATAACCTTGGCATAGCATCCGCCTTCGAGGTTGAACACGCCTTCGTCGTCCCAGCCGTGCTCGTCGTCGCCGATAAGCAGACGCTTAGGGTCAGTGGAAAGAGTGGTCTTACCGGTTCCTGACAAACCGAAGAAGATTGCAGTGTTCTTGCCTTCCATGTCGGTGTTGGCTGAGCAGTGCATTGAAGCGATGCCCTGGAGAGGCAGGTAATAGTTCTGCATTGAGAACATACCCTTCTTCATCTCACCACCATACCATGTATTTATGATAACCTGCTCACGGCTGCTTGTGTTGAAGGCAACACAAGTCTCTGAGTTCAGACCCAGTTCCTTATAGTTCTCGACCTTTGCCTTTGAAGCATTGTATATCACAAAGTTAGGCTCGAAGTTTGCCAATTCCTCCTCTGTTGGCTGGATGAACATGTTCTTAACGAAATGTGCCTGCCATGCCACTTCCACGATGAAGCGAACTGCAAGACGGGTTGCCTCGTTGGCACCGCAGAATGCGTCAACAACGTAGAGATCCTTGTTGCACAATTCCTTGATGGCTATATCTTTTACAGTTGCCCACACGTCTTCCGTCATCGGGTGGTTGTCGTTCTTGTAAGCGTCAGTTGTCCACCACACCTTGTCGTGCGACTGAGCGTCGTCAACGATATACTTGTCCTTAGGAGAACGGCCGGTGTAGATACCTGTCATCACGTTTACAGCACCAAGTTCTGTCAACTGGCCTTTGTCAAAGCCTTCAAGACCCGGTTTTGTTTCTTCTTTGAACAACTCTTCATAAGAAGGGTTGTGGGCAATCACCTTTGAACCAGTGATTCCATACTGTGTCAAATCTAATTTTGCCATGTGTTGAATGTTTATATTTATTAAAAAAATTGTTTATTTGATTTAATGGGAATTGCCTGTTCCACAAAGGAAAGAAGCAATCTTTTACCTTAAAAAACAATTATGCAGTCAAGAATCGTTTTAAAAAGCACATAACACTATTAACCACATATTCAATGCAAAGTTAGTGATTTTTTTTAACTTCTATACATTCAATATTATTTTTAGCACATTTTTATCAAATATATTTCAAATTGTGAATACTTTGCAAATTCCGTTTTGCAAAATCAATTAATTGTAGTATATTTGCGGATAAATTAAGATATGAATCAAATCTTATATTGCATGAAAAAGATTGTTTTTATCACTGGAGCCGGCATCTCTGCCGAAAGCGGTATAAGCACGTTCCGCGACAGCAACGGACTTTGGGAAAACTACAGAGTGGAGGATGTGGCTAGCATCGAAGGCTACTACCGCAATCCACAACTGGTGATTGACTTCTACAATGCACGCCGCCGTGAAACCATTAATTGTAAACCCAATGAAGCCCACAAACTCGTGGCTCAACTCGAAGAGCGGTTCAATGTGGTGGTTGTCACGCAAAATGTCGACAACCTGCACGAACAGGCAGGAAGCACCAATGTGATTCATCTGCACGGGGAACTCATGAAAGCCACCTCATCCGACTCTCCCAACAACCATTCATGTATAGTTTCCCTATCGGAAGACAACCCCGACATCAAGATGGGCGATAAGGCGAAAGACGGATCACAACTGCGCCCGTTCATCGTATGGTTCGGCGAACCGGTGCCGATGATTGAGAAAGCCGCGGAAGAAGTGGCGGATGCCGACATCGTTGTGGTGATAGGATCATCACTTCAGGTTTATCCTGCTGCTGGTCTCATACATTACGCCAATCCCGACGCACCCCTTTACGTCATCGACCCAAAGCCGGTGAACGCGCATACAACCGGAGAAGTGCACTACATACAGAATGTGGCTTCGAAAGGCATGAAAGAACTCGTCGAGATTCTCAACAAATAAAGACTCAAACAACTCGTTTACCCGTCTACAAAAAAATTAATTTTTATTTTTTAATTTTTAATTTGAGCGCAGCAAAACAATTCCTAATTCCTAATTCCTAATTCCTAATTTCAAAAAGCCCCCTCGTCAACTAAAAAAACACAAGCAACATGAAACAGATAGAAAGAATATTCGCAGAGAAACTATTGAAAGTGAAAGCCATAAAGCTCCAGCCCGACAACCCGTTCACATGGGCAAGCGGATGGAAGTCGCCATTCTATTGTGACAACCGCAAAACACTCTCCTACCCCGAGCTGCGTTCGTTCGTAAAGATGGAACTCTGCCGAGTGATTATGGAGAATTTCGATGAGGTGGACGCAATCGCCGGCGTTGCCACCGGAGCCATTGCCCAGGGAGCGCTTGTGGCAGACGCACTCAATAAGCCGTTCGTATACGTGAGATCAAAACCAAAGGATCACGGACTGGAAAACCTCATTGAGGGCGAACTCAAGCCGGGAATGAAGGTAGTGGTGGTGGAAGACCTCATCTCCACAGGCGGCAGCAGTCTGAAAGCCGTTGAAGCCATACGCAACAATGCCTGCGAAGTAATCGGGATGGTGGCAGCCTACACATATGGATTCGACGTGGCAAAAGAGGCCTTCCAAAACGCAAAGGTGAAACTCATCACACTCACCAACTACGAGGCTGTAGTCGACGTAGCACTCAAAACGGGATACATCGAAGAAAGCCAGATAGAAGTGCTACACAGATGGAGAAAAGACCCGTCAACATGGGAAGGATAACACTCACAATGCCTATTAAACAATTGAGGAACTATTAGATTTCATATCGAACTAAACAATAAGGTTTCAGCTCAAATCCAGTGTAGAGACACCCATTCACCGTAGGGGTTTCTGTCCCACGATAACGGGGGAACCGAAGGGGGTGAAGAGACGATTGAGGTTTTATGCCAGCCCGCAACGGTGCAAATGGAGCTATACAACCCAAAGGATATCGTAACCAGCAAGAATATGATTTCTAAAATTTTCCAAACTAATTAATAAATAAAAAATGTCAAAATACGAAAGCAAAATCAAGCAAGTGCCTTATAGTCAAAGTATGGTATATGGCAAGTTGTCGGATCTGAACAACCTCTCGGCATTGAAAGAGAAGATGGGCAGCACCGACATACCTGACAACCTGAAAAATCAAGTCAACGAAGAGCAGCTACACAAAGCGAAGGAGGTGCTGGAAAAGATGGAGTTTACATCAGACACCATCAGCATCGACATTGCACCTGTTGGCAAGTTCGTAATTGAGGTTGTGGAGCGTCAGCCGGAGAAACTCATAAAGTTGTCGTCATCACAATCCCCAATTCCAATAACACTTTGGATTCAGATTCTCCCTACGTCGGACACCACCAGCAAGATGAAACTCACACTCGAGACAGAACTCAACATGTTCATGAAGATGATGGTAGGCGGAAAACTTAAGGACGGAATCGACAAATTCGCCGACATGCTAGCACGCATCCCTTACGGAGCCGACATCCAAACAGACGCTCCACAACCAGGCATCGAAAACCTATAGCAAAAAAAATCCCTGAAATTCCTGAAAAAAATCTCTGATTTCTCTAAATTCTTGAGATAAAAGAAAATTCCTGAAAAAAATAATTCTCTGATTTCTCTAAATTCTTGAGAAAAGAATTCCTGAAATTCCTGAAAAAAAATCTCTGATTTCTCTAAATTCTTGAGATAAAAACAAAATCTTGAAAATCATGGACAACATCTGGACCAAGTCGGTACACATGACCGACGAGATTGAGAAATTCACCATAGGCAAAGACCGTGAGATGGACATGTATCTCGCCAAGTATGATGTGCTCGGCAGCATGGCACACATCACCATGCTACAATCCATCGACCTTCTCACCGCCGACGAGTTGGACCTGCTGCTGAAAGAACTCCGCAGCATCTATAGCGACATCGAAGACGGACGGTTCGTGATAGAGGAAGGTGTGGAAGACGTGCACTCGCAAGTGGAATTGCTGCTCACACAGCGTCTGGGCGACATAGGCAAGAAAATCCATAGCGGCCGCTCGCGCAACGACCAGGTGCTTGTCGACCTCAAACTCTTCATCCGCGACCAGATACGCAAGATAGCCGAACTGGTGAAAATACTCTTTGACGAACTGATTGTCCAGAGCAACCGATATAAGAATGTGCTTATGCCAGGCTATACTCACCTGCAGGTGGCGATGCCGTCGAGTTTCGGACTTTGGTTCGGTGCCTATGCCGAAAGCCTCGTCGACGACATGCAGTATCTGCTCGCAGCATGGCGAATCACCAACCGCAATCCGCTCGGCTCCGCTGCAGGATACGGAAGTTCCTTCCCGCTCAACCGCCAGATGACCACCGACCTGCTCGGATTCGACTCCATGGACTACAACGTGGTGTATGCACAGATGGGACGCGGAAAGACGGAGCGCAACGTGGCGTTCTCCATGGCCTCCATAGCAGGAACCATAGCCAAGATGGCGTTCGACGCATGCATGTTCAACAGCCAGAACTTCGGATTCGTGAAACTACCCGATGACTGCACCACCGGCTCCAGCATCATGCCGCACAAGAAAAACCCGGACGTATTTGAACTCACACGAGCCAAGTGCAACAAATTGCAGGCACTGCCGCAAACCATCACCCTCATCATGAACAATCTGCCGTGCGGTTATTTCCGCGACCTACAGATCATCAAGGAAGCGTTCCTACCGGCATTCGACGAACTCAAGGACTGCCTCAACATGGCGGCATACATCATCAATAAGATGAAGGTGAACGAACATATCCTCGACAATGCCATCTACGACCCAATCTTCTCAGTGGAGGAAGTGAACCGCCTCGCACGCGAAGGGATGCCGTTCCGCGATGCCTACAAGAAAGTGGGGCTCGACATCGAAGCCGGCAAATTCAAGCCTGTGAAGGAAATCCACCACACCCACGAAGGCTCAATCGGCAATCTCTGCAACGACCGCATCCAAGCACTCATGGACTCTACCCTCAACGACTTCCAATTCAGCAAGATGCAAGCCGCCATAGAATCCCTGCTCAAAGCGTAAAGCGACAATTCACAGAAAATGCTCTTTATATACGTTTTGAGGATAAATAATGATAAAAATTCTGGTGCCCGCCATACGTTTTACAACTTTAAATCTTAACTTTCGGTTCTCAACTATTTCAAACCCAAGCTATTAAATGTCCATTAGTCGTCTGCATACTCTTATCACCTGCATAAACCACATTCAACTGTTCTGGTGTAGCACTAGACAACAAAGCCCATTTCTTCAGATTAGAAAAGAATTCTGATGAAAAGGTTGCACCGGATTTTATTTCATAAGCAGATACAGAGCCATCACTATAGTCTAATAAGTCCACCTCAACGCCAGAACTGCTACGCCAAAAGCGTAAGTCTGTCTCTCTACCAGAATTCCAGTACTTTTTTATGAAATTATTAACAACCATATTTTCAAATAATCCACCACGAAGATAATGAGACATTAACTGTCCGGAGGAATGAATGTCAAGCAATGAACAAGCTAAACCGGTATCATAGAAATACAATTTTGAAGTTTTAGTTATTCGCTTTGAGAAATTGTTCCAGTCAGGACGTATTTGATAACATATATAACTTGCTTCCAAGACTGAAATCCAGCTGCATATTGTTGGGACACTTACACCCACTTCGATCGATAATGAAGAAAAATTTAACAACTGACCTATTCGACCAGCACATAGTTTTAGAAAACGGACAAAACGACTCAAATCCCCAATATTTTTCAACATACGAACATCTCGCTCAACGTATGTCTGAACATAAAACGGATAATAGTCTGTTGGCGATAACTGTTTGTCATACAAACGGGGATAACCTCCACTGAAAATCTCATCATCAACCGTCTTGGGAAGAAATCCACCGCTTAACATCTCATCATGAGAGAATGGCAATAATTTCAGTAATGCTGTGCGACCGGCTAATGACTGGCTTATATTTTTGGACAACAAGAAATTATGCGAACCCGACAACATATACATTCCGCTTTCTCCCAACATATCTACATGAGTCTGAATATATGAAAAAAGAGATGGAACACGCTGGGCCTCATCTATGATTACATGGTTTGAATATGTAGACAAAAAACCACGAGGATCTGTTTCGGCAAAAGAGCGCAAATCCAAATCCTCCAGAGAAACATATTCATAGTCTGGAAAGGAATACTTCAACAATGTCGATTTGCCCGACTGACGAGGACCTGTTAATGCCACTATTGGATATTTATCAGCAAAATATCTCAAACGACTTTCTATCTGTCTTGAAACCATAAATATTACTTTTTTTCAAGCACAAAGATAATACAACATCTTTAAATTTGCAAGAAAAATCATGCAAATTTAAAGTCAGACTTTAAATTTGCTCAAATTCTATGCAAATTTAAACCACATATTCTCACTATCTCTCCTAATAAATCCACTGTCATCCCAAACTACGATATTGTGCAGGAGTGAATCCCGTAATCTTTTTGAAAGCACGAATAAAATAAGATGCATTTGAAAAGCCCGTTTCGTAAGCGATGTCCTTAATCTGCCTCGACCCATCCACAAGAAGCCGACATGCGCAGTCTATCCGCTTCTGCAATATAACATGCTTGAAATTAGTGCCGAATTCCTGTTTTATAATTTTTTGAAATTTCCTGTCAGATATAGGGAATTTCTGACTTAACGACTTAATACTTACAGGTTCTGACAGATGGGAATACACATATGCCATCACATCACGCAATACCGGATTCTGTGTCCACAAACGACGCTTTGACTTATGCATAAAGCATGATAAAAGTATATAGACAACGCCTATGATTTCCATTTTCTGACAAGGAAACAAATTGTCGAACCATTTCAATGAAGAATTGAATATGGAAATGCGTTCATACGACTGAGGATCGTAATTCTTCAAGCAAGCCATAGGATAGTTGTGGCATAGATTCCTGCAGGCATCGGTATGCATCGGCTCAGACTCCACTTCATAAGGGATGTCGAACTGGTCAAACACACTCAACGACGAATCGGTTTTTTCATAGAAATGCAGGTAATAATGGGAAAAATGGTCCTGGCATGCCGTTGAATGCTCTGTGAAAGGAGGTATCAGATACATTCGACCGGGAACACAATGCATACGACTGCCATCTGAAAAGTATATTTCAGCCGCTCCGTCGGTAACCACGTAAATACGTATAAACGGAGAAACAACCTGTTTCCAGTTCCATTGGCCCTTTCCTAATTGGGCATAACCCACATTCAACAATTCGAAATCCATCATATACGAGTTTAATATATAAAGAACAAACACATAACAAAAATAACGAAAAAAATTGACTTGCATTCGTTTTGTACTATTATTTTAACAGAAATGTGACATTCGTTTGATTTTCGAATAAGTATTTTTGCAATTAGAGATTTTTATTTAACCGCTTATATTCCAATAAATATGAAAGCAACATTCTTTTTCTTCCTTTTAGCACTGTTTCCGATAAGTGCTATTAATGCATGGGAACAAAGTGCAGAAAAAACGGCTAATGCATTACGCACAAATGAATCGGCTGATATCTATTATATACATGTCTCACCCGATGGTGATGACAATGGAGAAGGAACATCCGAATCGCCTTATGCCACACTGCAAACGGCATTTCTTAAGGTGAGGGAAATACGCAGAAACGTCACTGACGAACTTACCGCACCGGTGCATATAGTGATGCACGGAGGCATATACCGTTTCAACAGTCCACTCATTATAACCACCGAAGATTCCGGCACACCGCTATCACCTACAATCATTGAAGCGGCGCAGAACGAAAAGCCTGTTATCAGCGGCGGAATGGAGATTGCGGGATGGCAAGAAGGGTCGGCAGCCAACGGAATCGACGCCAGCGTGCAAGCACAAGTGTGGAATGCACCTATGCCCGACAACAACATGTATCTGACCGCTACGCCAAGACAGATGTGGGTGAACAACACAAAGATGAAACTGGCAAGCACTTTTGACGACCTGTCGCTTCCAAGACTCATATCGGTCGACAAGGGGAAAGGAGAACTTACCGTGCCTGTAGTGGAACATAAGTTCAGCCATCCTGAAAATGTCATGATGACCATAATACAAGACTGGGAAGTCAGCATGCTCAGACTGAAATCAATACAAAACAACGGCTACCAAAGCACGCTGTCGTTCATGGATCCGGAGAGCAGTATTGAATTCAAGCGTCCTTGGCCTATTCTCAGGGCTGATGAGACAAGTTTTTCAAACCATAAATTCTTCCTCTCTAATGCCATAGAATTGCTCGACAGGCCGCAAGAATGGGTGATGAACCCCGAAGACGGCAAAATATACTATTGGCCACGTTACGGTGAAACTCCCGACAATGTAAAGGCTGTGATACCAACATGCGAAACCCTTATAAATATAATAGGAGAAAAGGGAAACAAAGCTGAAAACATTATTTTCAGAGGCATCACCTTCCAGCATACTACATGGATGAGACCGTCACATCAAGGGCACATACCTCTACAGGCAGGACAATTCATCTATGATGCCTACTCCGACGAATCTGCACCTGGTGGCAATGTTGCATGGGTAGGCAGACCAGCAGCAGCGGTTTCACTGAAAGACACACGTGAAATACATTTTGAGGATTGCAAGTTTGAACATATGGGCTCCACGGCTCTGGATTTTGTCAGTGGTGCAAAAAACAGCCATGTGATAGGTTGCTCTTTCCAGGATATTGGCGGAACTGCTATCCTAGCCGGTTATTTCGGTGATGAGTCTTTCGAGGCACACAAAGCATATAATCCAGAAGACCAAGACGTTGTTTGTGAATCCATCCTCATCAACAACAACTATATATGCAACGTTGCAACAGAAGACTGGGGATGCCTCGGAATTTGTATAGGATTTGCCGCAGGTATTGAAATCAGTCATAATGAGATTTGCCATACTCCTTATTCTGCAATCAGCATGGGATGGGGATGGACAAAAGAGTCCAACTGCATGCACGACAACCATATCATAGGCAATTACATACATCATTTCAGTCAGCAGATGCGTGACAGCGGAGCTATTTACACATTGTCTTCACAGCCAAACTCGTCGGTAGAGAACAACAGAATCGAATCGGTGGGCGACCCGATGCTCAACCCCGTGATGTGGAATATGCGTCATGCACAATTCGACCTCTATCTCGACGAGGGTTCCGACTATTTCACCGTTAACAACAACTGGTGTGAAAGGGGCGAGATTTCAAAGAACCAAAATGGCAGCCATAACAATTGGGGAGCCAATGGCAACAACGTGTCAAATAGCATAAAGGATACGGCCGGTATTGAAGATTCTTACCAATCAATCATTCAAGACTTTTCCGAAGACAGATATGCACCGGTGGATTCAATCGGATACTACAACAGCAACAGGCCAATAATAGAATACATTGCCCAGAACGAAGGTTTCAAACTTGGCAATTCAATTGCAGTCGACTTAAACGGAGACAACCTGCTCGACATCGTATATAGCGGAGGTGAGAGTTTCCAGGTTCAGAACGGAGGAGTTAGAATCAACACAGGCAACTATAGCTTTGCCGCCACTCAAGGCTTGAAACGCCTGTATATGGGCAATTTCGCCGCCGGTGACATCAATGGTGACGGAAAAATGGATTTGGTACAAGCAGGATGGGATTTCTACGACAACTACAATGCCGTTTGGATGAACCAAGGTAAAGGAAGGCTTGAGGAAAACGTATTATCCCCAACAGGAAAAAACACATCACCTGCATGCGGTATTGCCGACATCGACAACAATGGTCTGACTGACTATTTCTTTGTAGGAAACGGACAAGACAACAACTTCTATCTTCAAAGGCAAGACAGGACATTCAACAATCCTCAATCTCTTCTGTCGTTGCCAGGAGGATTTTCTGACCCAAACATGGTTTATGCCGATTTCAATAACGACCAATCTGTCGACATCTGTCTACTTTCCAACAAGAGCAACGGGGTTTACACAAGAATCTTCTACAATGACGGCACCGGACATTTCACTGAAACAAATGTAGGATTCACAGAACGAGGGACGCGAGGTGGCATGGCATTTGCAGACATCAATAACGACGGTTTCCTGGATATCGCAGTGGGAGGCACTTTCTATGGTGAGCAATGGAATTCCACAGCCTCTCAAGGGGGTAAAACCGTTACCGTTTATCTCAACAATCAAGACGGTAGTTTCACTAAATGTCAGGAACTCTCAGAATATATGTTCGACAACGTAACTCAACCTGTGCGTTTCTGTGATTGGGACAATGATGGGAACTCTGACCTCATAGTAACAGGATGGAACATGTCGGAAGGCAATATCTCGCGAACAGATGTCTTCATAAATGACGGCACCGGTTTATTTACGAAGATAAACTCCGGGCTGCCTGGCGTGTCGGAATCCTCTATTGAATTGGCAGACTTCGGAAACAGCGGACGTAACGACATCCTCATCAGTGGTAATTGCAACGGCGGATACAACGGCTTCACATCCGACAGACGTATTGCAGTGCTTGTGCGAAACAACATCGAAAAGTCAAACACGCTTCCCTCCCCACCGGCAAACCTCCATGCTGAAATCATCGACAAAGGCAGTGTCAGGCTGTCGTGGGATGCCGGATCAGATGCAGAAACCAACACGAATGCACTTTCTTACAACTACTATATCAAAGACCTTTCAACAGGACTATACATGACATTTCCGAATGCCGACATAACAACCGGTAAAAGATGGGTTAGCCAGATGGGTAATGCATGGTTAAATCACAGTTGGACACTTCGCAACCTGCCAACCGGCACATATGCATGGAGTGTGCAAACCATTGACGCGGCATATGCAGGAAGTCAGTTCGCACAAGAACAAGTGTTCACAATCGAAGAAGGAGTGGAAGATTTGGAAACAATCGAATACCCGGAGCCCAAGACTGACCTCACACCGGTCACCACTCTGGTTGACGGAACGGAATATGTGATGCAGAACAGTAATGAAAATCTTACGAAGCGTAATCTGTATTGGGAATGGGGACAATATCTGCGTACACAATCTTCTGGAAATATCGATGATGTGAAGTTCATAGCCAATGAAAAGATTATAGACGGAAAATCCTATTGGTCGTTCAAAATCACGTCAAGCACCGGACAAGGGCGCTATTTCGGACGTGTGAACGACGCGAACATAGGAATCACATCCTCCGAAACCTTATGGATTGCAGAATATGTGGAAAGCGAAGGTGAAGAGGGTAATGGTTTCAGATTGCTTCTTAAAAGTGACAAAGCAGGCGAGGGCCACGAACTGACCATGAACGGTTCAGCCGATTGGGTATGCGCTTACGTTGACGGTAATACTATTGATAAAACGGCAAACACCACCCATTGGAGTTTTTACAGAACAGAAGACCTCTCTGCGGATGCCTTATCCGAATATAACCAAGCCAATTTCACGCTTTACAAGTATCTTTTGGAAACTTTACAAATGAACGACCGTGGCATCACATCAATGACCGGTGTCTACAAGGAATGTGCTGCAATCTATAACTCAGCAGACAAAAGTATCGATGAGATCAACCAAGCGATAAGCAGAATTAAAGAAGCAATAAACCAAACAGAAACGCTTTATTCTCCAGGAATCGAAGCGACTTACGGAATAATAAATCCAAGTTTTGAAAACACAGTAAACCAGCATGACACATCGAATGCAGAACCCTTCGGATGGACCTTAACAAAGAATGGCGAGTCAGTCACTGGCTCGCCATGGGCGTGGTTCGGAGCAAACACCGACGGCACAGAGAAGGACCGCGACTACATTTGGGGAATATGGAACGGAAGCAATTATGGGGATATAGAACTGAAACAAACTCTCACCAACCTGCCTAACGGAGTGTGGAAAGTGACTGCCCGGCTGATGATGAACAACACAGAACCCGGCAATAGCGCACGCATTTTCGCCAACGACAAGTCAATGGTGGCCGGAGGTGCTGCTGATTTCACATCTCTTCCTGAAGGCGAACAGATGAGTTTCGCCAATGGCTGGGCATCTTCCGACTTCGACATGAGCCATGTGGCTGTGCTTTACACTGAAGTGACAGACGGAACACTCACCATCGGAGTCAAAACCAACGGATTCTTCAAGGTAGACGATTTCCAACTCACTCTTTTAAAGCCCGCTGACTCCATGGTTGAAATTAACGTGGACAACGGACCTTACGCCACACTGATTACACCGGCGCCACTCAATCTCGACGACGCTCCGGAAGGACTTCACTTCTATAAGGTTACAGACTACGAACTGGGGCAGCCTATATACATCGAGGAAATCAGCGGAGCGATTGGAGCCGGTCAGCCTATTTTGATCAAATCCGACAACGACGCATCATATGCACTGAGCATTTGCACCGGTGTGTATTCTGCCAATCTCGAATCTAACATGCTGCGAGCGGTCAACAATGATGTCAAGGGAGACGGAAAAACCATTTACGTTCTGGACAACAGAGACAGCCGGGGACAGGGATTCTATCGTCTGAACAGCGGAGAAAGGGTTGAAAGAGATGAAGCATATCTTATTATTGCAGATACCAACGAGGATTTCATTCCTATCCTTTCAATTGCAGACGATATTGAAGACATCAATGAAGACCAAACCGGAAACAACGCAAACGGAAATGTCTACGATTTGCCTGGACGAAGACTTAACCGTCAATCAAGCGGAATCAACATCATCAACGGCAAGAAGATTATCACACAACACTAAACCGGCAAAACTACAAGCAAAGAATGATGCGTCTGGGAAACCATTTCCCAGACGTATTCATTTTGACTAAAAAACGCGTTTTTTTTGCACACTTTATACAGACAAAGCATGTTTATTCGTTAAAAAACTTGACTTTTTTTACACAATTTAGACAAACAAAACACACTTATTCGTCTAAAACTCGATTTTTTTATGTAATTTAGACGATTAAAACGACATTCATTGTAAAATCAACAAAAAAAGGAGTTTATGGAATACAAATATTGCGGTAAGAGCGGCATCCAGCTCCCGCTTCTCTCTCTCGGCCTGTGGCACAACTTCGGAAGCGTGGACGATTTCGGAAACGCAAGACAAATGCTGCTCCATGCATTTGATAAAGGCATCTGCCACTTCGACCTCGCCAACAACTACGGACCGCCTCCGGGAAGTGCGGAAGAATTATTCGGCACAGTGCTCAACGGTGACCTGCGCACCCACCGCGACGAGATATTCATATCATCCAAAGCGGGTCACGACATGTGGGACGGAGTCTACGGCACAGGCAGTTCGAGGAAAAACATCATCGCCTCGTGCAACCAGAGCCTAAAACGCTGTAAAGTGGACTATTTCGACGTGTTCTACAGCCACCGCTACGACGGAGTGACACCCGTAGAAGAAACCATGGAAGCGCTCATCCAGCTGGTTCGACAAGGCAAGACACTCTACGTGGGCATATCCAAATATCCGCCGGAGCAGCAGCAACTCGCCTACGACATACTGAAGGAAGCACATGTGCCGTGCCTCATCAGCCAATACCGATGCTCCATGTTCGACCGCAAGGCACAAAAAGCCAATTTCAACATAGCACAGCAAAACGGAAGCGGAATCATCTGCTTCTCACCACTGGCTCAAGGACTCCTCACAGGCAAATACAGCAAGGGCATACCCGAAGGCAGCCGGGCAGCAAAAGACTCAGGATTCCTGCAGAAGAGCCAGGTGACAAAAGAACGGGTGGAAGCGGCTGTCAAACTGGAGGCCATAGCAAAAGACAGAGGACAGAGCCTCGCACAAATGGCACTGGCATGGGTACTCAACGACCAAAGGGTCACATCGGTCATCATCGGCACTTCGTCGGTGGCACAGATGGACAACAATCTCGGAACACTCCAAAACCTGCATTTCTCCGACGACGAACTTCAGATGATAGAAAATATAATATCCGACCCTATTCTTTCGTTTTAAATATAAAGACTGTGAAAATATAATTCAAGCAATAAATCCAAGAACATTCCGAATCTACAAAACACAGATAATGAACCGATTGATTGCCATAATCATTGCATTAGCATGTCTGACGTCGTGCGAAGACGACTTCAGCAACGTGTATTCCACTAAATATCCAGTGAGATGCCGCTTCACTGTGGTCAACCACATTGAACTTATCAACAGCATCAACAACCTCGGACAATTTGCGTCAATCAGGATGTCGGGAGGCAAAATCGTCATGACATCGAGCAGCAGCACAACATCCTACACACCAGAATACCTGGCAAAGGAATTCTATTTCGGACTCGGAGGCATAATAGTGGGCACACCCACCCTGCCGCTCGACAACCAGCCGCTGAGAGCCTACGACCTGGCATGCCCCAACTGCGACCGTGCCGCCCACCGGCTCACACTGAGCGACAACGGATGGGCCACATGCTCCAACTGCGGCATTGTCTACGACCTCAACTCCGACGGAATGATAATCGACAAAGGCAAAAGCGATTTCAATTCGCCACGAGTGCTCTACAGATACAGAATCATCTACGACGGCAACGATATTCATGTCAACAACAGATGATTATTCTATAAAAAGTGAATTATAAGGCTGACAAAAAGCATAACTCAAATCAATTCATAAATTCAAATTATCCGACTGTGAGCGAACTGAAAGACAAGACGGCAAAAGGACTCGTGTGGGGCATGATGAACAACGGCGTGATGCAACTGCTGAACATCGTGTTCGGCATTGTTCTAGCACGTACGCTCACCGATGCCGACTACGGACTGGCAGGCGAACTGGCGATTTTCTCTGCCATTGCGGCTGCACTCCATGAGAGCGGATTCATCACAGCACTCACAAACCGCAAAAACGCCACACACGACGACTATAATGCAGTATTCTGGTTCAATATCTGCATGAGCGGAATGATCTATATAGTCCTCTGGTTCTGCGCACCTCTCATAGCCGACTTCTTCCGAGAACCAGAACTGCTGTGGCTTTCAAGATATGCTTTCCTCGGATTTTTCTTCGCCAGTTTCTCCATCACACCGCGCACCATCATGTTCAAGCAACTGATGGTGAAGCAACAGTCAATAATAGGAATATCCTCCCTCTTCATATCCGGAGCGGTCGGAATCACTATGGCACTATGCGGAATGCGCTACTGGAGCATCGTCACTCAAAACATCGTGTATGTTGGCACCGTATCAATTCTGAGCTGGATTGTGTCGGGATGGAAACCGACGTTCTCTTTCAAATTCCAGCCAATCAGAGAAATGTTCGCATTCTCATGCAAAATACTTATAACCAACATCTTCAACTGCATCAACAACTACATATTCTCGTTCGTTTTCGGATATTTCTACACCAAGCATGAAGTGGGGCAATACACCCAGGCCGACAAATGGAACAAGATGGGAAGCAATATGATCAGCGGAATGGTGCAGGGAGTGGCACAACCTATGTTCGTGCAGGTGGGCGACGAAAAGGAACGGCTGCAGCGGGCGTTCCGCAAGATGCTACGATTCACAGCGCTCATCTCCTTCCCAGCCATGTTCGGACTGGTGCTCGTGGCTCCCGAATTCATCACCATCGCTGTGGGGGAAAAATGGTTGCCAAGCGCGGAAATCATGCAGATGCTATGCATAGCGGGCGCATTCATGCCCATTGTTGTACTCTATTTCAATTTCATAATAAGCAGAGGCAAGAGCGGTGTGTACATGTGGAACATCATAGCGCAGGGAATCACTATGCTCGCCATACTCTGCCTAATCAAATACTGCGACCTGCAATTCACAATCAACTTATTCGGGAAAGATGTAATATTCAAAGGCATAAGGCTTATGGTCACTTCTTACGTGGTGGTCTACATAGCATGGATGCTCCTTTGGCACCATTTCCTCAAACGAGAGATTGGGCTCAGCCTGAAAACAGCATTGAAAGACGTGTTGCCGTTCATGCTGATTGCAGCCGCCTCCATGGTTTCAACATGGCTGATTACAAGCGGCATCTCAAACATCTACCTCCTATTCATCTGCCGCGTGCTGGCTGGTGCAGCCCTCTATCTATCCATAGTATGGCTCACGGGAGCGAAAATCCTGAGGGAAAGCATCTGTTATATAACAAAGAAGAAAACCGGACAAGAACAATAGCCTCCATTGCCGCATAGATGCATCCGACCGACGCACATAGCACATAAAGCAAATTACACCTATCCATATGGCTAATCAGATAAACAAGAACATAGACAAAGAAGCATTACGAAAGAAGTATAATCCGGAAGGCTCCGACATGCGCAAGCACCAACTGCGCATGTTGGACATACTGATTGAGGTGGACAAAATATGCAAACGCCATGACATACCTTATTGGCTGAGCGGAGGGACACTTCTCGGGGCCGTGTGGTTTCAGGGATTCATGCCCTGGGACGACGACATCGACATTGAGCTGATGCACAAGGACTACAAGCGGCTGATGAAAGCACTTGACGAGGAACTGCCCGACAACATGGCACTACAAACTCCTCAAAACGACAAGAACTATTTCTTCCACTATGCCAAGGTGCGCGACAAGAAATCCTTTATAGCCGAAGTGAACCACTACGACCGAGTGTTCAAGCATCAAGGCATCTACATCGACATCTTCCCTCTGCGGAAACAGCCATTGTGGCTACACCGGTTGTCGGAAATCAGCCATGGACATGCATATAAAATAATGAACAGGAATCCGGAGTCAGACAAGGATATGTGGAAAGTGAGACTTATCAAGCAGTTTAACAGAAAATTCTTCTATCCTATCCTATCATTGTTCACTTGGGCCGGGAAACGCACACTCATCAACGATTTCGGAATTCCCGACTCGCCCAAGCGGAAAGAAGCCGACATCTACCCTCTGAAAAGCGCTGAATTCGAAGGCCAACCCATGCCAATACCACAAAAACCCGACAAAGTGCTCACCCTGCAATACGACGACTACGGATGGGTGCCAGAAGACGACAACATGCATCCACATATCGAGAAACTGGAATTCTATGAATAAATAATCCTACACAGACATGAGTGCACCAGTTGCCATATTCGTTTACAACAGAGCCGACAACACCCGACAGACCATCAACGCCCTAAAAGCAAACAAACTGGCCTGCCAAACCGACGTCTACGTGTTCAGCGACGGAGGAAAGGACGAAACATCGTGGAAAATGGTCGGACAAGTGAGGGATTTGCTCAAGGAAATCAAAAAAGACAACGACGAAAAGCATTTCTTCAAGTCGTTCAACGTCATAGAACGCAAAGAAAACATATACCTTGAACGCAACATCATAGAAGGAATAGGCTATGTGATGGAACGCCACGACAGCATCATAACATTGGAAGACGACATCGTCACATCACCTTTTTTCCTGCAATACATGAACGATGCCCTCCAACTCTATGAAGCCGACACAACCGTCATGCACATATCCGGATTCACCAATCTCGACCTACCCACAACGGATTATGGCGATTTCTACTTCACGCCTCATATGTCGGGATGGGGATGGGCCACTTGGAAGAGCAAATGGCAAAACCACTTCGTACACTATCAGACGGAAGCTGAGGCATTGGAAGGAATGACCGACGACGACAAGGACAAAATGCAATACGGCGGAGTATTCCCATGCCTCAGATCACTGAAAAAACAACCCATCCCGTGGGACATATGCTGGGAAATCGCAATTTACAAAGCCAAAGGATTATGTCTCACACCCCACCACACCCTCGTAAGAAACATAGGACTCAACAACGGCACACACTTCAAGGCTTATTCGTGGATTCAAAGATATGAATTCGACAGGCCAGTGCTCAACCAGCCTGTAAAGGTTGATTATCAGACACCTAAGGCAAATCCTCAAATTGAAGAACTCTTCAAAAAGGCCATTAGAGATTGGGGCATCAGATACACGGCAATTGGGAAAATAATAAGGTTCGTATATAAACTTTTTAAAAATAAATGACTATCTTT
>FLNV01000783.1_pt1 | contig 21458 bp, 16 predicted proteins | sample 1140351 | NCBI WGS metagenome assembly FLNV01 (sample SAMEA3878207, study PRJEB12797) | bioreactor metagenome | biome: Moose rumen | place: Sweden | collected 2011-10 | reverse complement strand
CATTCATCGCCAGGGCATACAGAGCCAGTACAGCATCTACCAGCAGCGCGTGGCCAATGCACCTGAGCAGGAGCGCATACTGACGCAGATAGGCCGACAGCAGGAGGTGAAGTCAGGACTGTACCTCATGCTTCTGCAGAAGCGCGAGGAGAACAGCATATCATTGGCCGCAACAGCCAACAAGGGACAGCTGATAGACGAGCCGCAGTATGAGGGCCAGACAGCGCCCAAGCGAATGATGGTAATGTTGATTGCCATGGTGTTGGGCCTGGGTCTGCCGCTTGCCATTATCTATCTGCTGCAGCTGCTGCGCTATAAGATAGAAGGACGCGAGGACGTGCTGCGCCTGACCAGACTGCCACTTGTGGCCGACATACCTGTAGCCAACGAGAAGGCAAAAACCGCTGTGGGCGGCATAGTGGTGCGCGAGAACGAGAACAACCAGATGGACGAGATATTCCGCTCGCTTCGCGCCAATGTGCAGTTCATGATGAAGGAGAACGAAAAAGTGGTCCAGTTCACCAGCTCTACCTCTGGCGAAGGCAAGACCTTCATTGCCGCCAACCTGGCCACATCGTTCGCCATCCTTGGCAAGCGCACCATACTCGTCGGTCTTGACATACGCAAGCCCGCACTAGGTCGCCTATTCCAGAAGCACGACCGTCAGCAGGGCATCACCAACCTGCTGCGCAAGGACAAGCTGACGGCAGATGACATACACTCGCAGATAGACAGCTCGGACACCAATCCGAACTTGGATCTGCTACTGGCCGGCCCCACGCCTCCAAACCCCACCGAACTGCTGGCGCGTCCCAACCTGCACAACATAATAGAAATGCTGCGTCAGGAGTACGACATCGTCATACTCGACACCGCGCCTGTCGGTCTTGTCACCGACACACTGGAGATAGCACGCTGGGCAGATGTGACATGCTTCGTATGCCGTGCCGACTTCACGCCGAAGAGTTCCTTCGCACAGGTGAACCAGCTGGCCGACGAGAAGAAGGTGCCCAACCCCTGCATCATTCTGAACGGCGTTGACATGTCGAAGAAGAAGTATGGCTACTACTACGGCTATGGTCGCTATGGCAAATACGGACGCTATGGCAGCTACGGACGCTACGGAGCATACGGCGCATACGGTAACTACGGCAACTATGGCAACTACGCTGATAGCCACTATGGTAACAAGAACGACGATTCCATAAAGAAGTAACTGCATGACGATAGCTGTAGATTTTGACGGTACCATCGTAGAAGACCGCTACCCCGACATAGGCGAGGAACGGGCATTTGCCACTGACACTCTGCGCATGCTGCTGAAGGATCGCCACCGCCTTATTCTATGGACGGTGCGCGAAGGCAAGGCGCTGCAAGAGGCCTTAGACTGGTGCCATGAGCGTGGCGTGGATTTCTACGCTGTCAACCGCGACTATCCGGAGGAGAAGATGGAGAACAATCAGCATTTCTCAAGAAAGATAAAAGCTGATGTCTTCATCGACGACCGCAATGTGGGCGGACTGCCTGACTGGGGGACCATCTATCGCATGATTACGCACCGAAAGAGATGGCACCACCTTATTGATGAGGCAGAACGTCGTGGCGAATCCGATTTCTACAACGACGGCAGCCAGAAGAAGAAGAAACGCTGGTGGCAGTTCTGAAAGCGACTCCTCAACTCCCCAACTCCTCAACTCCACATGATAGAATACATACATGGCCATCTGGCCGAACTTCAACCCACACTGGCAGTCATAGAGGCTGCCGGTGTGGGTTATGCCGTTAATATAACCTTAGGAACGTATTCAGCCTTGCAAGGCAAGGATGACGTTAAGGCATACATCTACGAGGTGCTACGAGAAGATGCCCACCTGCTCTACGGCTTCGCAACGAAGAAAGAGCGAGAGATGTTCTCACTGCTCGTCACTGTGTCTGGTGTCGGGGCAGGTACGGCACGCATGGTGCTGTCGTCAATGTCGGTACAAGAACTCTGTGCTGCCATATCCACCGGCAACGAGCGGCAGATAAAACAGATAAAAGGTATCGGCCTTAAGACCGCACAACGTATCATCGTTGATCTACGCGACAAGATTGTCTCGTTAGGCATAGCCACAGAAATACCTGCCGGCGGCACAATGGAAGAACCGGTCAATAACGCCGTAAAGGACGAGGCGGTGGCCGCACTGACCATGCTGGGCTTCTCGCCGGCACCAAGTCAGAAGGTTGTATTGGAGATACTGAAAAGCCAGCCTGACCTGCCCGTTGAACAGGTAATCAAGCTGGCACTAAAACAGATAAAGTGACACTGGCAGGCCCTGGGTCACCATGACGCAGGCAGGCCCATGGTCATCATATTTGGGCCTGTTGGTGATAGTAGTCCATATTTTCTTTTGTTATAAACTCAATGGGCATATAGTTGACTGGTGTAACCTGCTGTCGCAACACCACGGCATCGAACAGCGTCTGCACACAGCCATAGCCCTGCAGATAGCCATGCTGAGCTATTAGGAACGAAATGCTGCCCTGACGCAAGCACTCAGCATTGCGCTTTATGAGGTCGTAGCCCATCACCTGCACCTGTCTGCGATTGTTACGCTGCAGGTATTCGCCTATGATATAAGCCTGCGAGTTGAAGGTAATGCAATGGTGTACCATTGGGTGCTGCTCAAAGAAAGCGTCAAGCAGCAGCGCCAGCTCAGTATCAGTGGCATCCATTGGCAACACCAGTTCCTGTATTTTCACATCGGGCAGATGGTCGCCCATGAAATGTCGGAAGCCTGTCTCACGGTTCTCCTGCTGCTTGCTACCGGCTATGCCGTTCTTCTCCTGCTTCATCAACATAACCTCACTCTCCTGGGCTGCCAGAAAAGCAAACATGCGTGCGGCAAAATAACCAGAGGCAAAACTGTCTTGGCCATAAAAGGACAAAGGCCTGAGGTCGGGCATATAGCCATCCAGTAGTATGTAGGGGATATCCTGCCTGTGCAACTCATCGACAAAAGCCTTTGTTGCGTCAAGCCTGTCAGGCACCACTATAACGCCATCGGGCTTTATGGCCAGGCATTCCTCAGCGGTCTTCGAGAAACTGCCAGGGGTGAAGCGGTCGAAGGTCAGTGTGCGCAGTTGCACGTGAAAGTCGCGACGACGCTGTTCTGCCTCCTCGGCACCCGAGTGCACCTCTGCCCAGTAGTTGCCCTCCTCCACCTTCGGCAGTATCATACAGAACAGGTAATCCTTGTTGTATGCCAAGGCAGAGGCGTAGGCATTAGGTTTATAGTCCATCTCCTTCAGTGCCGCCTCAACCTTCTCGCGGGCCTTGGACGAAACGTTAGGCCTACCGTGCAGCACTCTATCCACTGTGCCCACTGACACTCCCGCCAGTTGGGCCACATCTTTGATTCTTATCATGGTCTTATCTCTTTATTTGTGTTGGAAACTTAATTCATTCGCCAAAATAGCTATTCAATGTCTCACGGGCTTGCTGGTCAGTATTGTCCAAGTCGCTCACCACACGCCCATGCTCCATCAGCAGCACACGTGTAGAGATATCCACAGTGTGCTGCAGATTATGGCTGCTCAACAGGACAACGGCATCTGGACAGCTCTCCATATACTGCTGCAACACATGCTTCAGCTGGATTTGTCCCGAAGGGTCGAGGAAATTGAACGGCTCGTCCAGCACAAGCAGCCCGGGCTGGTGCAGCATGGCTCCGGCTATACCCACCTTCTGCTTATTGCCGGCCGACAACTGGCGAATCAGCTTGTCTGGATCATCTGGCATTATGGACAGTGCGGGCATGTTAGACATATTGTTGGCCTTGGCCAGAAACTGCAAATACTCACGCGATGATAGATAGTCTATAAGGAAACTTTCGTCAATGTATGCTCCCACACGGGCCTTCCAGTCCTCACTCTTCGAAGGGTCTATGCCGTCTATCTCCACGTGCCCTTCATCGGCACGAACCAGATCGAGCAGCAGTCTGAACAGCGTGGTCTTGCCTGCGCCGTTGTTCCCAACCAGTCCTATAAGCTGTCCTGGCAACAACTCCAAGTGGCCTATGTCGCAAGCCACAGTGTCGCCATATCTCTTCTTCAGATTGTCTATCAGTATTCTCATACGCGTGTCTTTATTTTTTCCTTGCTCTTGTTATTCACACAAAGCCTACATCACCTGTTCAGCTCCTCACGTATGAAGCGAGGTGTGTAGCCCAATTGCAATTCTGCCACCTCTTCAGGTGTTCCCACACTGAGAATGTTGCCACCGCCACGGCCTCCCTCCGGACCCATGTCAATGATATGGTCAGCCTGGCAAACAACATCCATATTGTGTTCTATGACAACAACGGTATTCCCCTTGTCAACCAGTCGGCTCAGCACGTCCATCAGTATTCGTATGTCCTCAAAATGCAGGCCTGTAGTAGGTTCGTCCAGTATATAGAGAGTACGGCCGGTATCTTTCTTCGACAGGTCTGTGGCCAGTTTCACTCGCTGGCACTCGCCACCCGAGAGCGTATTCGACGGCTGTCCCAGCTTTATGTATCCAAGTCCCACATCCTGTAGGGTCTTTATCTTGCGAAGTATGTCAGGCACATTCTCAAAGAATTCCACAGCCTGGTTGATGGTCATATCCAGCACATCTGCTATCGACTTGCCCTTGTATCTCACCTCAAGTGTCTCGCGGTTGTATCGCTTGCCACGACATTCCTCGCACGGCACCATCACGTCTGGCAGGAAATTCATCTCTATAGACCTGTAGCCATTGCCTCCGCAGGTCTCACAGCGTCCACCCTTGACGTTGAACGAGAATCGCCCGGGCTTATATCCACGTATCTTTGCCTCTGGCAGAGCAACGAACAGCGAGCGTATGTCGCTGAAGACACCAGTATATGTTGCCGGATTGGAGCGTGGCGTCCGTCCTATCGGACTCTGGTCAACACTGACCACCTTGTCAACATGCTCCAGACCCTCCACGCTGTCGTATGGCATTGGCTGCTGCAACGAACGATAGAAATGCTGCGACAATATGGGCTGCAGTGTCTCGTTGACAAGGGTGGATTTGCCACTGCCGCTGACCCCCGTCACGACTATCAGCTTGCCCAGTGGAAATTCCACATCAACGTTCTTCAGATTATTGCCACGCGCCCCCCTAATCACAATGCTGTGGCCGTTGCCTTTTCTACGTATGAAGTTCCCCTGTGTATGTCCGTCCTTGTCTTTCCTACCATCTGCCACACTCAATGTGCCGTTAAGATACTGTGCAGTGAGGGTGTTGCCCTGCAACATGGCCTCTGGCGTACCCTGGAACACCACCTCGCCACCCTTGCGCCCGGCTTTTGGGCCTATGTCGATGATATAGTCTGCCGCCATCATCATGTCGCGATCATGTTCCACCACGATAACGGTGTTGCCTATGTCGCGCAACTCTTTCAGCGAGTCGATCAGCCGTTGATTGTCGCGCTGGTGCAGGCCTATGCTGGGTTCATCCAGAATGTACAGCACATTCACAAGCTGAGAGCCTATCTGTGTGGCCAGTCTGATACGCTGGCTCTCGCCACCAGACAGCGAGGCAGACGCACGGCTCAAGGCCAGATAGTCAAGTCCCACCTCCAACAGGAAATCGAGGCGCGTGCGTATCTCCTTCAATATCTCGTGTGCTATCTGCTTCTGCTGCGGCTCAAGCATTGGTTCAGCTTCGTCCAACCACTGCCGCAGCTGCTGAATGTCCATATCGCTCAGCTCAGATATATTCTTGTCCCCCACCCTATATGACATGGCCTCACGGTTCAGTCGGTGTCCATGGCACTCGGGACAGACCCTTTCAGCCAAGAACTGGTCGGCCCATTTCTGCGTGGCTGCACTGTCGTCGCGCTCCATCACGTCGCGCAGGTATTTTGCCACTCCGTCAAAGCTGACATAATAGTCGGTTGTGGTGTGTACCAGCTCACGGTCAATGCGAACATCCTCTATGGTGCCATACATCACCTCCTGCAAAGCCTCGTCAGGAATATCCGACAGCGGCGTCTTCAGTGTACATTCGTAGCGGGACAACACCGCTTCTATCTGCCAGAACAGCATTTGCTGCTTCGCCTTGCCAAGCGGAACAATGCCGCCCTCGGCAATACTCTTGCTACGGTCGGGCATCACCTTTTCAAGGTCCATCTCGCTAACCACCCCCAGTCCCTTGCACCTCGGGCATGCACCTTGTGGCGAATTGAATGAAAAGTTGTTTGGTGCAGGGTCATTATATGCTATGCCACTCGTAGGACACATCAGTCGGCGTGAATAGTATTTCGTCTCGCCCGTGTCGCGGTCCATTATCAGCACCAGCCCCTCGCCCATCTTCATGGCCAAGGCAACGGTGCTTTTCAGCCTGTCGCCGCCACCAGTGCTACTGGCAGCAATGTGGGTTTCCTTATCTTCACGGGCGCCGGGCACCTTCATCTTGTCTATCACAACCTCTATGTCATGATTGCGATAGCGATCCACCTTCATGCCTTGTCGCAACTCTTGTAGCTCACCGTCAACTCGCACGTTCAGAAATCCCTTGCGACGCAACTGTTCAAACAGTTCGCGATAGTGTCCCTTACGGCTGCGTACCAGCGGTGCCAGAATGTATATGGCATGGCCTGCGTAGCGCTCACCTATGGTCTCTATGACTCGCTCCTCGGTGTAGCGTACCATAGGCTCGCCAGTGACATAGCTGTATGCCTTGCCAGCACGAGCAAACAGCAGACGCAGAAAGTCGCTGACCTCGGTCTGCGTGCCTACGGTGCTTCGCGGGTTCTTGTTCGTCGTCTTCTGTTCGATGCTGATGACAGGCGACAGTCCTGTTATCTTGTCCACGTCGGGGCGCTGCATTCCACCAAGGAAATTTCGTGCGTATGCCGAGAACGTCTCCAAATAGCGGCGCTGACCCTCTGCAAAAATAGTATCAAATGCCAACGACGACTTGCCGGAGCCAGACAGTCCGGTGATGACCGTAAGAGACTGACGCGGCATCTCCACGTCAATATTCTTCAGATTATGTTCGCGTGCACCCCACACGCTTATCTTTTCTTCTTCCACGTATTCTCCTTTTCTACTTGCTTGGCTTACAGATGAAAGTTCGCTTATGACTTATTGTCCTGACGCTTCGTTCTTCAACAGGCCGCGCAGCAGGTTCACGTCTCGTCGTATGTCATACTCTTGGCCGTCAGCGCCCAATGCCTTCACACGAACAAAATAGACCCCGTCCTTGACGGGCTTGCCGTTATATGTACCGTCCCAGCCTTCGTCCGGGTTGGTCCAATGGAAGATACGCTGTCCCCATCTGTTCAATATCCATGCGTCAAACTTAACAATGCTCTTCCAGTCGTCTTTCGCCTTGTAAACATCATTTATGCCATCGCCATTTGGTGAGAATGCATTCGGGAAGTCCAGCTTGCTCTCGCTGACCACAACGACAATGGTCACAGAGTCGAGGTCAGCCTCGCTGTCTTTAAGCGTGGTTATCAGCGTTATGTTGTATGTACCACTTTCGTTGAAGGTGTACTGCGTGTCCTCCTCGTAGCGCACCATCAGCTGATGCTGCGGTTCGTCGCCACGTGCCATTTTCACAAAGTGCCACTCGTAGGCTGGCGTATGCCCGTCCATGTTTGATGGGTTGGCACGGAAGGTGACATCAAGCGGGGCTTCTCCGTCGCTGATGCTCTCTGTCTCTTGCAACACGCCGTTCTTGTCGGTGTAGTATGCCTTTGGCTGAACCTTGGGGTCAAGGGTCTGGGCCGTCAGCGTTGATGTCATAAGGAACAGCATCACTGCAGATGACAGCACAGCCACCATCAAGGCCGACATGCGGCACCTCTTTGGTTCATCGCAACCTTTGTGAGTCATGCTATATATATTATTTGCTTTATATATAATATTAATGTGTAGAAACTCTATAACGTGGGGGCAAAGTTACGACTTAATTTTCAAACCTGCAAGAAAAAGGCCGTTTTTCCGTGGGGGCGCACAAAAGCATAACCAGCTAAGGCTACCAGTCGACGTATGCCTCCTCGCCAATTGTCTCACGTGCACCGATGGTCAGCTTGCGCAGGTCATAGTATGAGCCGTTGTATATATCCAGATCCACATATCCCTTAATGCCCGGCAGCCGCCCCGCATCAGTATGTTGCCAGAATTTCCACTCACCCTTGTACTCCACGCGGTCAACATAGTAGTGTGCTATCCAATAGGGATAGCGGTCAAACATGGGCGAGTCGAGGTTGGCCAGCTTGAACTTATAGTATGTGTAGATGATGGGCGGCACACCATAGTGCTGTTCCACGATGTCCAACCACGCCAGTACGTCAGCCTGAAACTGCTCTACGCTCACGTCATTCGGCTTGTGTTCCACATCAAGCACAGGCGGCAGGTCGCCTTTTTCCAAAGGCACGTTGGCGATGAACCAACGCGCCTGCGCCTCTGGCGAGGAAAAGCGACTGTAGAAATGATATGCGCCACGGGTGAAACCATAGTCGTAAGCCTGCTGGAAATTGTCGGCAAAGCACGGATCCAGACGGTCGCTGCCCTCTGTGGCCTTGATAAGGATGAAGCGTATGGGCGAGCGCTCTATCAGGGCCTGGTTCTTTAGGACCTCCCAGTTGATGCGTCCTTGATGGTGAGAAATGTCTATGCCATGTATCTCATAGTCGTCATGATAGGACGTGTCCCCATACAAGGCCCGCCAACGGAAGCCGTATGGCGACACGAAGAAGTAGTAGAATATCCAGACGTATGCCGCCAGCACAGCCAAGCCACCCAGTACCCACACCGGGCACGGCACACGGCGCAACAGGCGAATGTACCAGGGGACAGGCCTGTGTCTGACGGCATGATGCAAGCGACGTTTATGCTGGGTCACGGCTCTATGGTCATGTTTCTAATGTGTTCATTCGCGTTCGCCAGTCTGCAGACTGTCGGCCGGAGCTGTCGCAGGCGCCTCCGCCATCTTCTGGTCTCCGGTATATGCAGGCATCTTCTCCTTGTCTGAGAAGCTGAAGATGTCTCGCATTCGCGACAGCGTGCGACGCCAGATGAAACCGGCGCCATAGCGCTGAGTGTAACCCTCCAACCAGTCGTATGAGTTGTTCTCGTAGAACAGATTGACATATTTTGTAGCAGAATCGTCAATGCGATACTCCACAGACACGTTGTCGAAGATGGAGGCTGCTGTGTTAGAGACTGCCTGCGCCTCGTTGCCCACAGAATAGAGTCCACCCACCTGCACCTTTATGCGGTTGTTCCAGAAGCGCTTGGCAAACTTGAACGAATAGTCGGTATGCTGCGAGCCCGTAGCGTCGGTGGTGTTGTCAACGCCCAACTGTACATCCACGGTGCGCAGGGCCGAACCGGCTATGTTGTTTATCTCGCTGTTGAGGAATGATGTCAGGGCATCGTTCATCGTAAAAGCCTCGGTATTGCCTTGCCCCTCGGCCAGATACATGCCCGTGGTGAGCATACTGACAGCCAGCTTGCCACGCTGCTCCTGACTCATGGCCTGCAACTCTTGCGACAGCTGCAGGTCCTCGGGTGCATCAAGGGTGAAAGCCAGTCCCATGTCGGACAGGCTCTTGGTTATCTCCACACCGCACTCAAACTCCACTGAGCGTCCCACGCCGTTGGCACCTGTGACCGTAGCCTTGGTCTGCTCGGTGGCTGTTATATTCAATGTGGGATTCATGACATCTCCTTGGAACTCAATGTACGAACCATCCTTGATGGTGAAGGTCTTAAGCGGTATGACGGGCAGCGAATACTTCATCTGTCCTCCCCTGAGCGTGTAGCGTCCTGTCATGCTCAGTCCGTCGGCATTGTTGTACGTCATGGTCAGCGTGCCGCCACCGGTCAGGTCAACATAGTTGCTGTGGCTATCGTTCAGGTAGGCCATGACGTGCGTGCCCTGAGATATGTCCACCTGCATGTTCATGGTAAGTCCCTCAACGGTCGGCTGCTGTACGCTGACGGTAACGGTCGTGTCGCTGAAGTTGGCAAACTGTACCAGGTCTGACAGCTGCGCGTCTGTGGTCAGAGGCGAGTCGCGCAGTATATAGCTGAGGTCGGTCTTGCCCAGCACCTGCAGGCGACCACGCATGACCAGGTTGTCAAGCGCACCAGACAACATGGTCATTGCACTGACATAGACCTTGCCGTATGCCACGCTCTTGGGATTCTCCTTGGCGTTGATCAACTGGAAATTCTCTGCGCGCAGCGACATGTCTGTATATATCCTGTCGGTATTCAGGAAATCAACATAGCCGTTTATAATCAGCGGCTCGCCAACGTCGCCGCCCCGTCCCTTGCGGTCCACGCCATTGGCATAGAGGCCGAAGTTCTTCAGCTGCAGCCTGCTGTTGGTTATCTGAACCGGCGCGTCGTCGAAACGCATGCGCAGGCCATACGGGTTGGACACAAGATAAGCCGAGTCAAGCATCAACTGGCCGTTGAACAGCAGCCGGTCGGTGGGACCACGCACCGTCAGGGTGCCCTGGCCGTAACCGTCAAGGCCGGCCACCTGATCAGGAACAAAACCGTTGACCAACGACAGCGGCAGCCGCGTCAGCTCAAGCGTGGCGTCGAGGACCTCGCCGTGGTACGAGCCGTCGAGCAGGCCAAACTCATTGCCGTCGAGTGTGAACGACGCCTGAACCACATGCGTAGTGTCCTCGCGTTGCATATACACGAACTGAGAGCCAAGGTTGCCTATCGGACTTTGCTCGTAGGCCATGTCGTGCACAGCCATGTCGCTCACCACGGAAATCTTGCCCGAGTGGTCCATCACGATGTGATAGTCGCCGTCAACAATTCCACTTATATGCGGCATATACGGTATGATGTCGGTCACCTCGCGCAGGTCAAGGCGTGTCAGCGACAATGTCAGGTCCTGCATGGCCGTACTGTCCTGCTCTGGCGAGCTTAACTGTATGCCCGTGCCATTGTCGGACACGAGGTTGACATTGGCCGCCACACGGTTGCGACCGTCGAGCAATATATAGTTGTCGTCGTTGAGCGCAAACTCCTTGTAAGCCAGAACGGGCCTTGCTGGCATAAGCGTCAACCGCAGGGCGTTGGCTTCCATAGCAGCCTGGGCTCCAAGGCGCAGACCCAGCTTGCCAGCCGAGTCGTACAGCCTCAAGTTGATGTCGCCACCGTGTTCCAGCAGATGGCCTCCTACATGTGCGGCAAAGACGAGCTGCTGGTTTTTCGGACTGTTCACCACACGAGCACCGTAGATAAGGCGGGACATGCGGTGAGCCAGCGCCGCATGGATAGTGTCTATCTGATAGCCGGCCACCTGCAGTTCGTGCAGCTGCAGCTGTCCGTTCAGGCCCGCGACAGGCGAGGCTGTCGTGTTAACGTAGATGTCCTTGAAACCGATGCCCTGCGCCTTCAGTATATCTGCCACCGTATTGTCGCTGCCGCTACTCAGGTAGAGGCGCGCCGTGGGCATCTCCTTTCGCAGGGCATCTTGGTCAATGTATCGGTTCTTGTACTGCTGCATGGCCAGGTCGGCCACCTTCATGCCTTGGCTAATCAGCTTCTCGTAGCCGCCGCTCGCCTCCAGACTGAGCTTCATGTCGCCACTCTCAGCCCGGGCCCACGTAGTGTCGCGACTGGTATATGCCTCCAACCATACATCGTCAGGCTGGAATGTGTTGGCGCTGTCGCGCAGCACCACATCGCTGGCCTGCATTGCTATCGAGTGGGTATGCCTCATGTCGGTGCTGATGTCTATATGGGTGCAAGCCGAGACAAGCAGCGGGTCAACAGTCACCCCAAGGCGCTGCAGGTCGGTCTGCTTCAGGTCGGCTGCTATGGTGGTTTCTATGCGCTTGGCTGTGGCAATGCCATCGATGTCGATGCACCCGAGCAGCAGAGGCCACCGGCTGTCAACCTGCCCCTCTATCCTTCCTTGTCTCATACGCAAGGCCATGTCCATATCGCTCACAACCAGCGTGTCGTAGGCCAGAGAGGCCAGACTGACATTGGCCTTCAGCCTGGTGTTCCTGCTCATGGGGTCAAAGCCCTGCCCTTCCATGCTGCCAGCAAGAGTGGCCCGGCCCAGACCCACACCTGGTACATAGCGGCCCAGATGCAGGCTGCGAATGGCAAAGTCCGCACTGTAGCGCAGCAATGCTGGGTCAATGTCGCCCTGCATATATCCTGTCGGCAGCACAGTTTCCGCCTTCAGGCTGGCCGTTCCCCCACCCAGCTGCCGTGCCTTGGCATCCATCTGCAGCTCCCTGTTGTCCAGTTGGGCCATGATGTCCAGCTCTGTACCCATTGTCTTCAGATTGGCCTTGACCTCGCCATCCATCTGCTGCATGTTGCCCTTGGCCCATAACTGCACGTCAATGTTGCTCTCCACATAGCGGCGCACATCTGCCAGCATGGAAGCGTCGATCAGCGGCGCGCCCTGGCCCGAAGGCAGCCACACGGGCTGCGCCATCATAGCCGCATAACGCAACACGTCGCTGCGATCCAGCATAAGCTTGCCCTTGGCATTCAGCTGTCCAGGCTGAATGCTGTCAGCAAAACTGAAGTCAACATCGGCCTCGGCTTGAAGGCTACTGTGCGCTGTCGTCAGTTCCATGCTTTCGGCGGTCAGTCGCTCTTCCGTTATATGCAACTGATCGAGCCTGGCCCCGATAGAGTCGAAACACATCACGGGCAGTCCAGACATGACGGCTCGTATCTCTGCGCCGTCAAGTCGTGCGCTGCTGAGCTGATAGTCGGCCTGGGCCAGGTCTATCTCGGCATCATGGGCCGTCAGGGCCTCCAGGGCGGCGGCTATCTGCATGGTGTCGCCCGGCATGTGCAGGTCTATGCTACTGCGACGTATGGTTATGTCGTCGGCCAGAATGCGCCATCCTATGGCACTCTCTGTGGTATCCTGAGCCGCCGTGTCGGCCAGCAGTATAAGAAGATGAGTGTCTTCCAGCGTGGCACCATTGACCTGTGCCAGCTCCGTCTGCAGCTCCACGCCACGCGAAGCAACAAACAGACGACCCACCTGTCCCTCAACATGCAGGTCGCCTATCAGGTCCAGAGTGTTGATACGGGCATTGTTCAGTTCCAGTCCACGCAGTTCCACCCGGCTGTCCATCAGTGGACGCAGGGCCACATCGGCTACCAGACGGCCCACCTGCGCCACGGTGTCTGGACAGACGGCTCCATAGCGCGGCCCGATGCTGTCGGCATAGTGACCGGGCGACACGGCTGTCACGTCATGCAAGGCCAGATTGAGCGGAAACTGCAGGCGAACCTTGCCCACACTGACCTGCCATCCTGTCTGCTCCGAGGCTATCGCGGCAGCCCTATCCACAGCCCACTGCTGTATGGGCGGCATATAAAGAGCCACACCCAACGCGACAAACAGCACTATGGGCAGCAGCAATATGGCAAGCAGGACGTACAGGAATTTCTTCATGTTGCTCAGCAAGCCTTAAAACTCATGTCAAGACCCTTGACGCTGTGGGTCAACGCACCCACAGATATGAAATCAACGCCTGTCTCAGCGTATGAACGTATGGTGTCGAAGGTTATGCCGCCACTCGACTCAACCTCATACCGATGGTTGATAATTTCCACCGCACGCCGTGTGTCATCGACACTGAAGTTGTCCAGCATGATACGATCCACACCCCCGTGGTCCAACACCTGTTGCAACTCGCTGAACGAACGCACCTCTATCTCTACCTTCAGCTGCAGTCCCTTTTCCGTCAGGTAGGCGTGGCAGCGGTCTATGGCATTGGTTATGCCGCCCGCAAAATCGACGTGGTTGTCCTTCAGCAGTATCATGTCGAACAGACCTATACGATGGTTGCATCCGCCGCCAATCTTCACAGCCTGCTTTTCCAGCATGCGCATACCTGGCGTGGTCTTGCGTGTGTCGAGCACACGTGCGCCCGTGCCGCTGATACGCTCCACATAGCGGTGGGTCATGGTGGCCACACCACTCATGCGCTGCATGATGTTCAGCATCAGTCGCTCTGTCTGCAGCAGCGAGCGGACACGACCGCTCACCACCATGGCTATGTCGCCCGGACGGACGTGCGTTCCGTCCTGCATCAGCACCTCCACCTGCATGTCATGGTCGAAGCGCCTGAACACCTCGCGTGCTATTTCAACACCAGCCAGTATGCCCTCCTCTTTTATCAGCAGGTGTGAACGTCCCATGGCATCCTCAGGTATGCAGCACAGGGTGGTGTGGTCGCCGTCGCCGATGTCCTCGGCAAATGACAGGTCTATCAGTCTGTCAACAAGTTCTTTTGTAGATAGCATAGCTCTTATTATTTTAATGTCTTGTACAAATGTTGGCACAAAGGTACGACAATTCCGCGACACTGCAAAATTTTGCCCGCATTATTCGCGCAATTAAGAAATAAGAGCACAATGTCCTATCCACTCATTTGGAGTTTCGTTCTACATTATTATATAGTGCCTCGATTCCTTATACAGTTCTTCTTCCAAATAACTATACACATATCCGGAGGACTGGAAATAGAGGCCGGTCTTGGGGTCACTCAGTTTCTCGAAGAGACGCGAGGTATAGACGGCATCGAAAGCCTGCTGCATGGTGAGGCCACGCTGCTCCATCAGACGGGAAATCATGTCCTTTACGATTTCCTCCTTCATGTTCTGAAATTCTGCCTGCGATACGTTCATGCTATCTTGATGAGTTTGTCCACTGCCTCCTGCGTGCAGAAAGCGTATTGGAAGGTGATGCCTTTGATGTACTGGATGCGACGCAGAAACTCGTCGAAGGTGATGTAGCCCTGCTTGAAACGGGCTATCTGTGCGCCGACGCGGTCATTGGCAATCGGACCATAAACGATGTCGTAGTCGTGGAGCGTCAGGCCGTGCGGCTCGGTGCGGTGGTCGTAGACAAAGTGCGCCCATTCCTCGGTGTATTCCTCAAAACGCTTGTAGCGGAACTGCTGGAAGAGCGTTTCGTCGAAGTCATAGACGTTGACGACGGGCGTTGTGTCTTCAAACTCGGCACGAAACTGGGCCATCTCCAGGGCTTGCTGTTCATCGGCAGAAAGGTAGAAAGCCCGTCCGAAGTCCTTGTTCGGCTTGGACTTGCCGAGGGCGATTTGCTGAATATCGACCGTAGAACCATGATAGAGTCTCATAGTTTGCCTCCTTTTCTTTGGCAGTATGCTTGCAGGGTCTCGATGTTCTCTTCGAGGGAAAGCGTGTGCATGATGCCGTAGTGCTTGTCGCACAATGCCAATGCACCGTACTGGCTCAGATAGCGGTATGCCTGCGCCTCGGACACGTTAGTGCGGGAGGCAAAGGCTGCCACCATCAGAACGAGATATTCTATTTTGTTGAGCACCGATGCTGCCATAATCGCGTTGTTTATTGTTATTTCGCTTGCAAAATTACAAATTCTTTTTGAAATATGGCGCATTTTAACGGGAAATGTGGTTGAGACTGCGAAAATTATCAGTATTCCCCGATTTCGTGACATGCCGGATTATTCGTAAATTTGCACTTAACGTTATGGAGATCGGAGAACCCTTCCTGCTCAACAAGCAACAGACATTCGGGAAATGGTGGTAAGGTCAATCATAATAGACTACCGAGTTAGAAAACTTTAACACAACTATCCACCTGTAGAATCGAATATTTTCTGGTAAAATAGAATGGCGGAGAAAAACGCCATCCTGAGGCATGTTTTCTAAAACACTGTATGCCAAACCGTTGGCAAAACAACGGTCGTTTTGTCACGCAACTGAGGCCCCGTCACACCGCAACCGAAGCCCCGTTACACCGCAACGGAGGCCGTATTACGATGCAACGGAGGCCGTATTACGATGCGGCGGAGGCCCAGTTGCAACAGAACGAAAATACTGTTGACGCACACAGGGACAAAATTGCTCCGAACTGTGACACATGTCTCAACAAAAGTGCGGTTTTTCCACTCTAAAAGTACAGAAAACTCGTGCAGTTCAAGGGTGCTTTATTCTAAGGAATCTTGGAATATAGGAAGGTGGATGCCTATGGTGTTTCCTGCTTTATTCATAATTGCGTATTGCTGGCAAAGATTTCCGACTTAGTTTTTGGCGGTGTCGTGGAAAATTGGTAACTTTGCGGCCAAATTTCAACAAACGCATTGCGCTTAAAACACAATGACAAAAATATCTTTCTTTAAGACACCTGACGGCAACATCATTGCCACAGGCTGCGACCACTGCCTCAATGAAGAGGAGGTGAAAAAACTGTGCTGGCTCTACGGTGGCGCCACACTGCTGAGTGAAGACACCATGCCAGGCTGGTACGTTGGTCCCCGACGCGAAATGGTGACGCCGTGGAGTACGAACGCTGTGGAGATAACGCAGAACATGGCCCTGCAGGGCATAACGCGCATAGAAGAGTATTTCCCAGTAAACAGCGGCGATGCCGAACACGACCCCATGCTACAGCGCATGTACGATGGGCTGGACCAGCAGATCTTCACCATCGACATACAGCCCGAGCCCATACACTACGTAGAAGACCTGGCTGCCTACAACGAGCAGGAGGGTCTGGCCCTGTCGGCCGAGGAGATAGACTACCTGCACGGACTGGAGGAGCAGAACGGACGGAAGCTGACCGACTCTGAGGTGTTTGGCTTTGCGCAAATCAACTCTGAACACTGTCGGCACAAGATATTCGGCGGCACATTCATCATAGACGGCGAGGAGAAGCCGAGCAGCCTCTTCGCCCTCATCAAGAAGACCACGCAGGAGAACCCGGGCAAGATACTGTCGGCCTACAAGGACAACGTGGCCTTTGCCGAGGGGCCGCGCGTGCAGCAGTGGGCTCCCGCCCATCAGGAGCAGCCCGACTTCTTCCGGCTGAAGGAGATAGACAGCGTCATCTCGCTGAAAGCCGAGACGCACAATTTCCCCACGACGGTGGAGCCATTCAACGGCGCAGCCACCGGCACCGGCGGAGAGATACGCGACCGCATGGGCGGCGGCACGGGTTCGTGGCCCATAGCAGGCACCGCCGTATATATGACGGCCTACCCGCGCTTGGCCCCCCTGTCGTCCACCGAGGAAATGGCCCCCCTGTCGTCCACCGAGGGGGACACAATAGTTCCCGTCACCAAAACACATGAGGCCCCCTCGGGGGCCGTAGGGGGGGCCTCTCGCAGCTGGGAAGACATCCTGCCCGTACGCCAATGGCTCTACCAGTCGCCCGAGCAGATACTAATCAAGGCCAGCAACGGTGCCAGCGACTTCGGCAACAAGTTTGGCCAGCCGCTTATCTGCGGTTCGGTCTTGACATTTGAGCACCAGGAGGGCACCAAATACGCCTACGACAAGGTGATCATGCTGGCGGGCGGCGTGGGCTACGGCACACGGCGCGACTGCCTGAAGCGCCAGCCACAGCCCGGCAACAAGGTGGTGGTGGTGGGCGGCGACAACTACCGCATCGGACTGGGCGGAGGCTCGGTGTCGTCGGTAGATACGGGCCGATACAGCTCCGGTCTGGAGCTGAACGCCGTGCAGCGCGCCAACCCCGAGATGCAGAAGCGTGCGTACAACCTGGTGCGCGCCCTCTGCGAGGAGGACGAGAACCCCGTGGTCAGCATTCACGACCACGGCTCGGCCGGACACCTGAACTGTCTGTCAGAGCTGGTGGAGGACTGCGGCGGCGAGATAGACATGTCGCACCTGCCCATCGGCGACAAGACGCTCTCTGCCAAGGAGATAATAGCCAACGAGAGTCAGGAGCGCATGGGTCTGCTGATAGACGAGCAACACATAGACCACGTGAGGCAGATAGCCGAGCGCGAGCGCGCACCCATGTATGTCGTGGGAGAGACCACGGGCGATGCCCACTTCTCTTTCCGACAGGCCGACGGGGTGAAGCCCTTCGACCTGGACGTGGCGCAGATGTTCGGCCACTCGCCGAAGACCGTGATGCGCGACAAGACCGTGGAGCGCAGCTACGCCGACGTGGAGTATTCGAAGGAAACAGACAACATAATAGCCAAGCACCTGGAACGCGTGCTGCAGTTGGAGGCCGTGGCCTCAAAGGACTGGCTGACCAACAAGGTGGACCGCTCGGTGACGGGCAAGATAGCACGCCAGCAGTGCCAGGGCGAGCTGCAGCTGCCCCTGAGCGACTGCGGCGTGGTGGCGCTGGACTATCAGGGACGCGCAGGTATAGCCACGGCGCTGGGCCACGCGCCGCAGGCCGGACTGGCATCGCCCGAAAAGGGCAGCATACTCTCCGTGGCCGAGGCCCTGACCAACCTGGTCTGGGCACCGCTGGGACGTAAGGGAGAGACAACCGAGAACCCGCTACACTACGTCTCGCTGTCAGCCAACTGGATGTGGCCGTGCCGCTCGCAGGAGGGCGAGGACGCACGCCTGTACGCTGCAGTGAAGGCCCTGAGCGATTTCTGCTGCCGACTGCACGTCAACGTGCCCACGGGCAAGGACTCGCTGTCGCTATCCCAGCAGTACCCCAACGGCGAGAAGGTCATCTCGCCGGGCACCGTCATCGTCTCGGCCGGAGGCGAGGTGAGCGACGTGCGACAGGTGGTGTCGCCCGTGCTGGTGAACAACAAGAACGCCTCGCTCTACCACATCGATTTCAGCTTCGACCGTCAGCGCCTGGGAGGCTCGGCCTTTGCGCAGAGCCTCGGCAAGGTGGGAATGGACGTGCCCACGGTGAAGAGTCCCGACTACTTTGCCCAGGCCTTCAGCGCCGTGCAGGAGCTGATAAAGCGCGGATGGGTGATGGCAGGACACGACATCTCGGCCGGAGGTCTCATAACATGCCTGTTGGAGATGTGCTTCGCCAACACCACCGGCGGCATGCGTATCAACCTGCACAACCTGGCTGCCGGTGCCGACGGCGACACAGTCAAGATGCTCTTCGCCGAGAACCCGGGCGTGGTGGTGGAGATACACGACGAGCATAAGTTTGAGTTCTCCAAGTTCATGGAGAAGGCGGGCGTGGGCTTTGCCAAGATAGGCTATCCCGCACCCGAGGAGCGCGAGCTGACGCTGAAGCTGGGCGACTGGGAGGAGCAGCTGGACATAGACCACCTGCGCGACGTGTGGATGAAGACCAGCTACCTGCTGGACTGCCGTCAGAGCCACAACGGCAAGGCCCGCGAGCGCTACGACAACTACAAGGAGCAACCCGTGCAGATAGAACTGCCGCGGCACTTCAGCGGCCGACTGGCCGAGGTGACGGGACTCTCAGGCGACAACCGCGACAAGGCGCCCGTGGCCGCCATTATCCGCGAGAAAGGCACCAACGGCGAGCGCGAGATGGCATGGACGCTGCACGTGGCCGGGTTCCGCGTGAAGGACGTGATGATGACCGACCTCATCAGCGGCCGCGAGACGCTGGACGGGGTGCAGATGATAGTCTTCTGCGGCGGCTTCAGCAACAGCGACGTGCTGGGCTCGGCCAAGGGCTGGGCAGGCGCATTCCTCTTCAACCCCAAGGCCAAGGAGGCACTCGACCGCTTCTATGCGCGCAAGGACACGCTCTCGCTCGGCATCTGCAACGGCTGCCAGCTCATGGTGGAGCTGGGGCTTATAAGTCAGCCCCCCCTGTCGTCCCCCGAGGGAATGGCCCCCCTGTCGTCCCCCGAGGGGGACACAATTGCTCCTGCCGTGGGGGCTGTCCGTATGCTGCACAACGACTCGCACAAGTTTGAGAGCCAGTACCTGTCGCTGCAGATACCACAGAACGACAGCGTGATGCTGCGCACACTGGCAGGGTCGAAGCTCGGCGTGTGGGTGGCCCACGGCGAGGGCAAGTTCAGTCTGCCCGGTGAGGAGAGCCGCTACCACGTGGTGGCCAAGTACAACTACCACGGCTATCCCGGCAATCCCAACGGCTCCGACTACGACGTGGCGGGCATCTGCTCGGCCGACGGCCGACACCTGGCCATGATGCCCCACCCCGAGCGCGCCATCTACCCCTGGCAGTGCGGCTGGTATCCGCTGCAGCGCAGAGGCGACGAGGTGACGCCGTGGGTGGAAGCCTTCGTCAATGCACGCAAGTGGATAGAACAAGTTGAGGGCTGAGAGGTGAGAGGTTAGAACTATGAACTTTGAATTGTTCACCACTTTCTTCAAGATAGGACTGTTCACCCTGGGCGGCGGCTATGCCATGATACCGATGATAGAACAGGCTGTCGTTGAACGCAACCACTGGCTCAAGAGTGAAGAGATGGTGGACCTGATAGCCATAGCTCAGAGCTGCCCTGGGGTGTTTGCCGTCAACATCAGCATCTTCGTCGGCAACAAGCTCCTCGGCACACGCGGGGCATTGCTGGCAGCCCTTGGCACTGTTCTGCCTTCATTCCTGATCATCCTCGCCATTGCAATGTTCTTCCACTCGTTCCAGGACAACCGCGTGGTGGCCGCCATCTTCCGTGGCATCCGCCCAGCCGTGGTGGCGCTGATAGCCGTGCCTACACTGCGCATGGCCCTTACGGCAAAAATAAACCGCCGCACAGTGTGGATCCCCATTGTGGCCACACTGCTCATCTGGCTCATGGGCGTGTCGCCCATCTGGGTTGTGCTGGCCGCTGCCTTCGGCGGCTGGCTGTATGGACGGAGAACACAGGGCAAGAGTCAGAAAAAAAAGGCCACAAACAGTGTGGAAGCGAAAAAGAATGGAAGATAAAATTAAAAATGTAAAAAAGTGGCCAACAATTTGCAGCAAAAAAAAAATTATTTATACCTTTGCACCGACTGTGCTGAATGTATTTGGCAAAACACGCATTCAGGCAAATGTCAAGATAACGATAGCAACAATAATCTATAGATATACATAATGAGAAAGAAGATTCTTATATTGGACGACAAGGAGACCATTGCCAAAGTGCTCTCCATCTATCTGATGAGCGACTATGACGTGCAGTGGTTGCCCGATGGACTCCAAGGTGTGAAATGGCTGCAGGCAGGCAACACGCCCGACCTGATTATCAGTGACATACGCATGCCCGGAATGCGCGGCGACGACTTTCTGGAGTGGATCAAGCAGAACGAGCTGTTCCGCCATATCCCAGTGATCATGCTCTCGTCAGAGGACTCCACGTCAGAGCGTATCAGGCTGCTGGAAATAGGTGCAGAGGACTACATCGTCAAGCCGTTCAATCCGATGGAGCTGAAAATCAGGGTCAAGAAGATACTACCTAACGAGAGTAACACCCTTAGGTAGAGAAAACTATGATTGGGGTAGTCTATTTGGGCAACGACCCAAGGACAAAAGAAAAGCTGAAGTATGTTCCAGGACGCTTAGTGCGTATGGAGAAGAAATACAAAGAGGCTGCCGAGGCATGTGTACCACATGTGCCCGGCGACCATTTTATTGTCTTCATAGAGAAACACGACCACACCGAGGACGTGACCGCCATCACCTATCTGCGTAAAAAGCTGGACAACATCTATCTCATACTCCTG
>FLNV01000021.1_pt1 | contig 21484 bp, 15 predicted proteins | sample 1140351 | NCBI WGS metagenome assembly FLNV01 (sample SAMEA3878207, study PRJEB12797) | bioreactor metagenome | biome: Moose rumen | place: Sweden | collected 2011-10 | reverse complement strand
AGAAGAAATGTGCACTAAAACAGATTTATGGATGGAATATACAGATTTTTTTGAAAAAAGCATGAATGAATATTTCACTCGTTGTAACGAATGATTTGATGACACAACATGATTATTACCACCTGATACATGAAATCTAGAATTTCAAATAACAGAAGATATAATTAAAAAAGTTTATATAGAATATATATTAGAAAAATGAGAACATTGATCCTCATTACTAAGTATGGATGTAATGAAATTATATAAACTATATAAAAATGACTTACTACTGAACCATTTAATTGAAGAATATCCAATAGAAATATATAAAAAACAAATACCTTTTAAATATGACGAAAATAATTTAAAAAGTCAGTATTTAAGTTCATTTAACATACCAAAATATCCAAATAAAAATTCTCGATTAGATTTTTGTTTTGAAGCAAATATACGTACTAATAAATGACCAGAGATATATTTAGAAATGAAAAACAATTTCCAAAAAAAGGAAACAATTCTAGAAACCGTAAAAAAATATAGCCAATTTATTTGAGATTTATTTAATTATTTTTTATCACGGACCTGTGATAATGAATACCAAAATCATAATGAATTTGAAACATTATTATTAGATTTTTTCGATAAATACAACGATGATGTCATAAACGATGAAGAGTTATCAAATTTGTTTGCAAAATACATATTAATGAAAATGAAATTTTATAATAAAAGATACAATTGAATTTTTAAAAAAGATTATAAAGAATGAAATGAAATAAAAGAAGGTATAAAAACAATATATCATACAAATCCTTTATTTGAATGAGGGAAACATTACGATGAATTATTTGTAACAGAAAATAAAATAAAAGACTTTATTAATAGATTCTGAAATAATAATACATTATATGAATCTCTCAATATTTATAGCATGATTTATTTTGATATTTGAAATAGATCAGATCGTGAAAACTATATAAAAGAAGCTATATATAGAATGAAGAAAATTTCATCTGATAACAACACGTTAGTTTTATGATTAAAAGAATATCTATCATCATTACTAACATCAACATTTTTAATTGATTTCAAATGAGAAAAAAAACCATTATACTTCGATGAAATTGCTGATGATTTAAAAGAGATATTTTGAGAAAAAGAATTTTTAGAATTTAAAGCTATATTCAAAAAATCATACGGAAAAAACAAATGAGATGAAATAATAAGACAAAAATATAAAATATGATTAATTTTTTGAGATATAAGATCTAAAAAGGCGTTTGAAATTTACTGCAATGATAACAGAAGCAACAAAGAATTTAGTGATAGACAAATTGAAAAACGTCAATTTGAAATTTTAGCAGAAGAATATCATGAACAACAAAGTTTAAATATAGAAAACAAATTAGAAAAATGAATAATTTCTTTTGTACTCATATTTGAAATGGATCATGAAACAAAATTAAGAAACTTATTACCACTATATCCAAATCGTTTGATTGTTTGTAATATACCTGGACAACACTTTTCTCATACACAATTTTTGAATATGTTAGACATATGATTAAAAAATTTTGAAAAATAACTTTACAATTTTAATTACTTAAAATCATGACTTGTTATTCATTTTCAAGAGTTGGACTATATAATCAATGTCCTAAAAAATTTCAATACAGATACTTAGACCATGTAGAAGTTGAATGAGGTTCATCACCAGATCTTATTCTTTGAATATCTGTCCATGAAACTTTAGAATGGTTGTACAAACAAGTTAACATTTTTATTATACCTACAAAAGAAGAGACTTTATCCAAATTTCATGAACTTTGGGATAAATGAATTGAAGAAGCCTGAGAAGGATTGATATATAAATGAGATCAAACAGATAGTGATTACATAAGGAGATGAGAACATTATATTGAATCATACTATAACAAATATGCACCTTTCGAATGAATAAAAGTTATATGAACGGAATTACAACTTTACTTTACGTTGCAAGAAGAAGGTGAAGAAGAATGAAGATCCTTTTGATGAAAAGTTGATAGATTAGACAAAGAATGAGAAGATACATTTGTAATTAATGACTACAAAACAAATATTTATTTACCACCTGAACAAAAGGAAGATTATAAAGAACAATTAACTCTATATGCTTTATGAGTTAAAGAAAAATACGGTAAATATTTAAAAAAGATAAAAGCTAAATTACACTATCTTCATTTTGATATTACAGACGAATGGGAGGTAACAGATGATCTTATCCAACCAATTAAAGAAAGATATGAGAAAATTATAGATGAAATAGAAAAGAAAAAATTACTATATGAACAGAATCCAAATGATAAAAATATTTTTCCAACAAAATCAAATAGTTTTTGTAAATATTGTGAATATTTAAATGAATGTCCACTATTCAATCACCTATTACAAGAAGATGAACCTATAAGTGGTTGAGAAATTTGAGAAACAACAGTAAAAAGATTAGTTGATGAATATGCTGAGATCACAAGCAATATATGAAAAGAAACTAAGAAAAAAGATAATATAAAAGAAGTATTAATTGAATATGCAGATTCAAAATGATATGAACAATTATTTTGAAATGAAAATAATATGAAAATCACTAAGACATGAAACTATTCTATGAAAGATAAACCTGCATTAAAAAAATATTTGATAGAAAAATGAGTATTTAATGAAGTATGAGATGTATCCCGAAGTAGCGTAACAAAAATGGTTGAAGATGGAACAATAGATGAAAAAACAGCTAAAGAATTATTAGAGTACAAAGATTCTTGGAGAGTTAGTATTTCAAAAAAGAAAGAAGAAAAAGAAAATGAATAATACAATTTTTATCTTTTAAAAATATTTACATGACAAAATTAAATTCTATAGAAAAAAAACGCATTTTATTAAAAGATGCTACAGACGTTAATGAACCTATGATACAAGAATTTATATTTTCAAATCCTTATGTGTTATGATTATGAGAGCTTACACCATTAACTAGAGAGCTACAACAACCATCATGAGGAAGACTTGATATATATATGTGAAATGACTCATGACAAAGATATGAGATAGAAATACAATTATGAGACACTGATCCTAGCCACATTATCAGAACAATTGAATATCGAGATAACGAAAGGAAAAGATACCCAAATTATGACCACTGTGCAGTAATCATTGCAGAAAACATTACATGACGTTTTATGAATGTAATATCACTTTTTAACTGACATATCCCATTAATAGCAATTAAAATGTCTGCATTTCAAACTTGAGAATGATATGATATAGTTTTTGAAAAAATATTAGATAGAGTAACTACATGAAATGAAGATGAAGATATTCTAGAAGTTACAGACAGATCATATCGAGAAAAGAAATCAAATAAAAAAATGTTAGAATTTACCGATTACATGTTTAATGAATTAAGTGAATTTACAGAATTATATAGTTTAAAATATAACAAATTCTATATTTGACTATCAAAAGACTGAAAAACTAATAATTTTATTAGTTTCAAGCCAAAAAAAAATCGAGTATATTTAAATATTAAAGCAGAAGACACTGACGAAAATCGTAAACTATTAGATAATGCATGATTTGATTATGATTATAATCCACTATGATGAAGACATCACTATGAAATAAAATTAAACGACAAAAAAGAATTTGATCAAGAAAAAGAAATAATTATTAATTTAATTAAACAAGCAAATATTTTTGATGAATAAAAGATTTTAATTTAAACCAACTGCCTTATAAACAGCATCTTGAGCATCAGAATAGAAGATAATCTGGAACTTAGACATCAAATCTGATGGAACTGTTCAAAGATCAGCAGCAGATATTGTAGGAATCAAAACTTTTGTAGCTCAAGAATCTGCACATACCTGTAATGTATCTGCTAAATTATTAACTTTCTTAATAGTTCAACCAATACTCAAACTTCATAGAATAGCTAATTGTTCAAGTACAGATTTTCACATTGCAATACAGCACATAGCAACGAACACTGGTAAAGTCGTATCACCTGCCATTCAAACTCACTGAAGATCTTGAATAGCCACATGATAATCTTTATCCTTTATATGAATTGAATTAGAAATAGATTGAGCATTAGCTTTAAAATAATCAAAAGCAACTTTTGTACTTTCTCTTGCTTCAGCATTTGATCATAATCATGAGTGTTTATACTGCCCTGTTCAATTTGTCATTTGAGTTTCAATTTTGAATGTAGCTTTCATTCAATTAGCATCTGACACAAAATATAATTGTCATGGATTTAATTTTCATTCTGGAATAAGTTTTCATCATCACATCTCAGGAAGAGAAATATAATGCTCTTCTCAAGTTTCTTTATCTATAAATGAGAATTGAGTATTATAGAACTCCATTCATCAAATCTTTTTAAGTTGTTCCTTTACTCTTCTTCTTCCTTGTAAAGCATACTCTAAAATTTCAGTTACATCTTCTTTAGTCATATTTCCATCAGGATAAATAAGTTTTGCTAATCATGAGAAAGTCTTTAATACTGCAGTAGAATCTCTTTGAGCTAATGAAGATCATAATGAATAATATTCTGAAATCTTACTAGCAAAAGTTTGTTTTCTCATTTCTCTAAAGAATTCTGCTAAGTAGTCTACGATAAATCCATATTGTTCAGTAAAATGTTTTGAACTAAATTTAGGGATTTCCCATCATGGTATATAGTAATGCATACGATCAAAGAATGCAGTATCAGAATTCATAGCATCTGGAAATGGTGAGAATAAGTGAGATGTTTTAAGTAATACATCTACACTTTCATTAATATTTCATACAAATACCATTGAAGCAGTTCAAGAAATCTGATCTCTTCAACGTGCAAAAGATCCAGAGTTCATATAGTCTTTCATAATCTGGACTCAGTCTTTATCTTTGAAATTAATTCAAGCTACTTCATCAAATGCTACGACATCCCAAAGTCCAACTAATCAAACTTGATGTGATGCCATATTATAGAATAAGTTAGCAACTGTAGTTTGTCATCATGAAATCAAAATAGAGTTTGGAGATACTTCTTTATAAATATGAGATTTACCAGTTGATCTAGGTCATAACTCACATGAATTATAGTTGTTTTCAATAAATGGAACCATTCTTTCTAATAAATGCCATTTTACATTTTTTTCAAGTTGTGTAGGTTCCATTCCCGTAGACCTTAATAGTAGGTCTATCCATTCATCTTTTGTAAAATTCTTTCTTGCATCAATTATCTCAGATAAATCTACATTAGGGATTTGAATAGGTTTTAAATTTTCAATCATGAATGGAGAAAACTGTCTTTTCTCTTCTTCATCAAAGAAGTATGTCATTTGTACCATACACCATATTCATCAAAGAAGAAGTTTTTCATATTGTTGAACATATTTTTCAGAAATCTTAACATTAGTTAATCATAGATTTGAGAAAGTTGCAGTATAAGCATCTTTCCTTTCATCTACTTTTACTGTAATTTTATCTATGATAGAATAAGAGTTATTCTCCTTAATCTTTGATTTGATTTTTTCAGCTTCATCAGGTCTTACATAATTATCTGCTAAGATCTTTTTTACACGATCTACTCAAAGTTTAATTTGCTCTTCATCCGCAGTTGAAGCGTACATTCCTAAAAGATATTCCAAAACATAGATAGGGACATTCTGCCCTTCTTTAATAAGTTTTGTAAGATCTTTTCTTACAATCTTTCATGGAAAATTTTGGATTACTTTTTCATTAAGAGACATTTTTTTGAAGCTATTTAGAAGTTAAATCAATCATCTTGGACAAATGTTTGAATTTTTGTTGGATAAATAATTGAATATGAGTTATTGTCTTTATCTTTTCATTCTGGAGCAATTATAATATAATAGTTACCGTTAGGAATATTTGATTTTAAAGATAGTGTTATTTTTGATTTTCTAGTATCTGGTTCTGTTGTTGTTTTATCAGCTATAAATTCATAGGCTTCAGAAACTTCTTTTCATACGTTAGATGGATCTTCTACATCTTTTACGACGATTTTATATTTACCAGGTTTTAATTTATCCTTTAATTCAGTCGTTTGGAATACTGTTAGATAGAAACTATTTGTTGTAATTAATTTTGGTGGATTTAATAGTGTTATCTCTGCATAAGTATTATATTCAACTTTCTCCTTTTTGTGGTGGTATGATAATACAGGTACTACTACTTCTTGTAACGTAGCTCATCAGTGTACATATTGTTTTGCGGCTCATTGTTTAGCATATCTTAAATCTGACCACGGAGTACAAACTACGAGATCATCATTTCAAAGATAAGATAAAGAAATTGATAAATCATTTTCCTTTTCAGCTTCAGATTTTCTTGAGATTTCAAAACGTGAAGATTTTCTTAGAGCATTATTATTCCTCTCAGATTTGTCAATGGCTTCAAGATCTTTTAATTGATATAAGAATCCATGATCTGCAGTAACATAAACTTGATAAATATTGAGACGGTCTGTACATTTTTTTATAATTTTTTTTATATCATCAATACATTCTTTAGCTACATTTGGAAGATTTTTAGGATCAGTATTTTCTCCCATTTCATCTATGATATTGTGATAGATATAGACAATATCATAATTACTCATGAAAGCCCTTTTATCTTCATCAGATTGTTTTTCAAAATCAACCCATTTTACCGCTGTATATTTCTCTGAAACGGCTTCCAAAATTTTTTTTCTATTTTCTATTCATGCTGTAGATATTCAATTAATATTGAAAATATCCTTTTCTTGATCTACGTAATCAAGCCTATCATGAGGCAAAAGTGAAGCCATTCAAAGCTGTGTATATGATGGAATACATCCCTGTATTGCAGTTAATTCAGAAGCTCATTTTGTAACTCTTTCAAGATCTTCTTGTAATTCTTTCGCAGCCTCATAACGAAAAGCATCAGAAATCACTACAACAGTTTTCCTTTTTCAAATATTTGGGTCTATATAATCATTCCAGAAATTCCATTCTTTCTTTAGATTGGATTTTCACCAATCATCAGTAAAATTTTCATCATCAAGAATTTTATACCATCTATCATTAATTCATCTTGCCCAAGAAACATATTTATTGTTAATAGATTCTAACATATAATGTCGATGATCTTGATGTGGAGAAAGATTATATTGATAAATAAAATTTCTATATAATGTATCAACATTGTATCATGTATTAATGTAATAATTCCACATTTCACTAAAAGAATTTGCTTCAAATTTAGGATTATCGACATATGTTCATAATTCTAACGCTAATTTTATTATTTCATAATCAGCTGAATAATAAGAATATCGAGGTGAATTCTGCTTTCTATATTCAATAACAGATATTAATTTTTTATTATCTACAAGTCACATTTTTTCGGAGCAGAATCTCAGAACCAGATTTTCAAATTTTTGAACTATTGTAAGATGTTGTAATTCATCGATATTTTCATAGTCATCTTTGAAAGAATTTGATGTAATTTTTTTCTTCTCAATTACAATATCACAGATGTTTTTATAGATTTCTGCTACACTACTGGTATCTATCCATTTTTTTATTGTTGCATATGCTTTTGCATCATCTACTGCAGTTCGATAATCCTTAAATTTGTCCAAGAATTTTAACCTAGGACATTCATGACGAATAGCAGCAAAGAAAAGACAAAACCAAAAATTTAAAAGAGTTGGATTTTCTGATAGATTATATCAATAATCCTCTCTCATGATTCTCCAAAAAGCATCAGTAAGTCATGATTTTTCAATCAGATTCCATTTTTTATTTTCTTCTTCATCTAATCATCATTCAAAAATATTTATAATTGCATCCTCTATTCATCAAAATTTAGCTCAAGAAGAGACTAAAATCATAGCTAATTCAATATCTTCAACTTTCATTGATTTCATTACTTGATATTCAAATACTTTTGATAATTGTTCTCTTCTCTGTTTATTAGAAAAAAAGTTAGAATATTTTACTAGCTTGTTATAAAGAGATATATCAATTCAACATTCTTCAAGAGACATTCATAAACTATCAGCCCTAAATTCAGCTGAATATAATTCAATATCAATTAGCCAATTATTTTTCCAATCTTTTGGACGTGCAAATGGAAGATATACAAGATAATGAGAATCTTTATCTTCATGTTCAAGAATGTATTTTGTTTCAAAAAAAGATTCAACTATTAATATTTTTACAGGATCTCAATTACAAGTTAGTTCCAGATTTTTTACTTCATCAGCGAATTCTTTATTTTCATCATATCGGAAAACAATAATCCTATTTCTAATTGGACTTAGCTTTTGAGCCTCTTGATCAAATTTAGCTTTTAAACGATCTTTAATTTCTAATGAATCAGACATGTGTTAGTTTTTGTATAATTAAATTTTTAGTTTAGCAACAATTCATGCATCCATAAGTTTTGTATAGTTTACTTTTACTCAATCATCGAGATCTAATTCTATATTTTTATCTGCAAAGTCTTTGAGTAATTTATCATAATCTCACAATTCTATGAGCTGTTTTCTGATTTCTTCACATCTCTTTTCTGCCGTTCTTGAATCTTCTTTTGATAGTCTTGCTAATTCTTCTTCGAGTTTTGATTGGAATTTATAAAGATATTTACTTCTGATAATTGATATGGTATCTTTGTTATATCTATGGAGATATACGATACATTTAAAAGCCGATTCTTTTGGTTTTTTTGAATTTGATACAAAGTATCGGTAAATAGGTCTTTTTTGATATGTGTTGAAATGATCCTCCATGAATGATTTATTGTAATAGTTTCTAATAATTTCATCAGCAGATTTTGAAGATCATTCATCAATAGATTGAGCTAACCATACCCAGTTTTCATCAAAATTTTCTTCTCACCAAACTTCTTTTACGAATTCTTTCGTACGGTCTACTACATCATCCTCAAAGTATGAATCATATAGTACAGGCAAGATTCCATCATCATCAGCTTCAAATGTTTTGTATTTAGATGCATCAAAGTTTCATCATGCATATACTAATCATTCTTGATCTAATGAATATCTTCATTGCATACATCAAATGATATAAGATAATAAAGACTTTATATCAAATGATAAATTAGGTAACTTTAATGCAATTGTGTCATCACTAATTACTGGTTCAATAAAATTTTCTAATCAGTATGTTTCATTAAATTTTTCATTTAATGTTGTCTCTAGTTTTTTTGCTTCTTCGAATTTCTCTACTAATTTATTCTCATAACACTTATAACTTGCTTTTAATGTGCCATTATTTTTATCTATTAATGGTAATCATTTAAAATCATAAGATAACTCTGAGGAATTCCAATCTATTTCATACATGTTAACTAAATTTTTAACTATCGATACGACATTTCATAATTTACTCTTATCAATAAAGAACGGAATTCTATTTAAATCATTTCAATTTAAAGCCATTGTCTCACCCAAAGCCTTACAAAAATATCAAACTATTTTTGAATTCAATAGTCATAAAAGATATCGTTTTGTATCTTCATCATCTATAAAATAACTTCTGAAATTAATATCAAAGATAGCTCATGTTTTATAAAATCTAAAACTATTTGAAGCAGATGTAATTGCTGAGCATGATATACTTTCTTTAAAATAGAAATCTCTATTTATAGCTATTCATCAAGGAACATTTATAGTATTAAGATATTCGCACCATTCAATTATTTCCTTTCAATCGTTCTCCCGATTTACAACTAACATATTGTTTCAAAACCATTTTCTATAATCTCATCATTTATTAATTGGAAATCGTTTTTTGTGCGTATTATTAGCTTCTGATCTATCCTTACATCAAAATCAAATATTTTCAATATTTACTTCATACCATGATCTAATAAATCTTTCAGTATCTCATGTTTTTAGTCAAGTCTTTGGAACAAAAAATTCTCATAATGTTTTGTTCCTATAAAGATCTATGACCTGTTTCGGCATCCAAAAAGATATTGGAGATTCAGGTATCTTTAAGAAATCTCTTTGATTTACATTATACTTATATGGACAATTTTTATCTTTTATAGCTTCTAGAGTCTTAGGTTCTTGTAATTCAGCTCACTTGAATTCAGATAATTTGATATATGTTCAACTATAATTAGTATTTTTATCAACCACAAATGTACAAACAGGAACTGTAGCTCAATCAAATCAAGAATATTCCAGTTCAACTAGCGAATCAATTGTGTAATTATTTATTAAAATATTTCTTAAATTTTTATAAGACTGAATAAACATCCAAACAAATGGAGTCATAAATCACAGGCATCACGAAGTTAGTGTATATTCCAAATTTTTTATAATAAATGCTGAAAATAAGTCAGAGCTATATTCTTTATAATTTTGTACGATAAATTTTTTTATTACAATATCCATTTTTCCTCATCACATATATGGTGGATTGGCTACTACACAAACATATTTATTACTCATTAAATAATATTGGTGAATTAGATTTTTTAATTCATCTTCATCAATAACATAATCTAATAATCCTCTTTCTCTCTCAAATATCTTAAATTCACTTAATATCTTTTCTTCATCAATCTCAACTTCATCCATCTTAATTAGAGATCAATATACTTTTCAATTATACCACAATTTTAAAAACTCTCTTAAATCAGGATATTTTACTTCATCTACTTTTTCAAAATTATTATTTTCTCAAATACATATGATATGATTTGTGATATCTACTTTATTTTGGATATCTTCATCATACTGTTTTGCTTTCATTAATACTGCAAAACATGCTAATTGGTGAGCTCTTTCATCAATTTCAAATCCATATAGATTATTTTCAATAATTTTCTGAGGGATTTGTTTAGGAGAATATCAGGCTTTCTTGTAGATTTCATACAAAACTTCAAATCCTACTACTAAAATATGTCCACTTCAGCAGGCAGGATCCAAAAGAGTTAGTTCAATTGGATCTGTTATATCAACATGCTCTTTAGATTCTCCCTCAATATAGAATTCCCATTTCTTTTGTAATTCTAAATCTGGATAATTTTGTAACCAAGTTTTACCAACAGTATTCTGAACCATATATTTTACAATCCACTTTGGTGTAAATAATTGAGTTACTGCTCATAATTCTTTTTTTCAGAATTTTTTCTTTTTTGTCTTTTCTTCTTCAAAATATTGATCTTTTTGTTCTGAAATATAATACTGATATACCCATCAAATAATTTCTACTTCATCTCGATTTTCATCGGATATACTTAATAATCAGTTAGTATCATCTTTAATTATTCCATTCGTATCTAATAATGACATAGGGAAAAGTAATGATGTCCAATCATCTAATTTTCAAAACATAAATCCATATTCATTGGATAATTTATTACACATACTAATGAACAACTGAGCATAAAGCTCTTTATTTTTCTTTCAGTATAAATCAAAAACAGTTTCTTTATCTATTCATGTAGTTTGATATTCATCTAAAGCTCTAGTCACTATATCTGGGCTTCATGATCAATCAGAACTTTCAAAAAATGAAGATCTTGTAGGAAGATAATTATGCATTTCCATATATCTCAAAGCTACAATACGGTTAAACCGAATATATGCAGCTTGTTCTGCAAGTTCTTTTTTACCTTTTCTGGTGATTTCTCTTTTTAGAGACTCATGAGCTTTTCCATAGTGAAGATATGGTTTATCATTCAAAACATCTCATGCTACATTAATTCATCATGATACTACAGTTGCTTTATCCCACATCTCAACTAATTTTTCCATTTCTGGAATTAGCTTAGAACGAGCATATTGTGCAAATTTTTTGATACTGTTTTTATCCATCCTAGTATTTTAGTGTTGTAAATTATGAAAGAATAATCATTCATCCATCTTTCATATCATCCTTTAACTTTTCTTTTATTGAAGCTAATACTTCATCAATATCCTCTTCTGATGAAATTGTTCTCTTATCTGAAGGTAAAAGATCAATAACCTTTATGGATTTTACTTTTATTGTTGCTTGTACTGTCGTAGTACCAGAAGTTTCTCATCATTCAGTAGTAGTTGTTTGAGTGGTTGTTGTTACTGTATGAGCTGAAACCAAAGTTACACACTTTTTAATAATTCATGCTATCCAATCACTGGAATCATTACTTAAAGATCATAGGCTTTCGTATTTATCTATTTCATTAATTAATTTTTTCTGATTTATAAATTCTCTTTCAATAGTTCACCAATCATCTCAAATCTTATCTTTATATTTTTCTGTAATATTCTTTTCAGATGCTTCGATCTTATCTAATAATTCTTTCTTTTTTGTTGTAAGTAATCCATTGTAGAAATCTTCAAGATCTTTATTTAGTTTTCTGATTTCTGAAATATTGTCATATGGACTATCACTTTCTATAATTTCCTTTAATCTATCGTATTGAGTTTTTACATCCTTCAATAATTCTGAATTTAATTTCTTTAGTTTTTCTAGTTCATTAAATCACAAATCCCAAATTCATTTTTGATCTTCAAAGAAGCTTTTTACAACACTTACTTCATTGTAAGTATCAATAAGATTTTGAGATTCATTTGATATATGATTAAACAATTCATTGGTATTCCAAAATTGCTTTATATCATCCAATATATCCTTCATCTTTTCCAATACTAATTTTCACGGATATGCACGATAATTATAGTTTGTCATTAATTCAGAAATTGAATCATGAGTTTTTTCTTTCCATACAATTATTACTCTTCTGATTTCATCAGGTTCTTTTGAATCAATAGCTGTATTAAAATCTGAATTATTTTTATCGATCTTCATCAAAGTTTCAGAAACACTACGTGTTAATTCTTCTCAGATTTCCTGTTTTTTCTCTATTTCTATTTTATCTTTGTAATTAGCTTTTGTAAGATAATCAATGATGTTATCATCATCAAACATCACTTCTTTTCATGAATATTTGATAACAATTTTCTTTGCAGCCCATAATTCAAATACCAATTTATTAACATCAGAATCTTTCCATCCGTATGGCATATCTTTATATTGTAATTGTAATCATGCCAATGTGATATCTTTTCATCTTCCCTCTTCAATTCTTATAGTATTCAATACAGTTTCATGAGCTTTTGCTAGTGGAATGTTACCATCCATTAATCATTTATTCTGCCTTACACGAATCAATTCTGAAAGGTCTTGATTTTTTGATGGTGGTAATGATTTGAATTCTGTATATGAATTTTCAAAAGCATCATTTAATAATTCTAAAGCTACTTCTTTAAATGTAGGTTTACTAATATGAAGCTCTGTAGATCATCTATAGAATTTTCAGTTAATAGCTGCTTTATTCAAAAGGTCTTTTGCTTTATCCTTAAATTTAAGCATTTCAGCCTCCTTTAACCTAATCCTTTCTGCATATGAAGCATCTTTATCATTCTTTTTTACATATTTTTGAATTTTAAGGTATTGAATGATACATTTCATAGGATCATTCTCTCATTTTACTTCAGGTTTACTCAGAACAATTCTAGTTTCAAAATCTTTTCAAACTAGATTATTACTATTTTCAGAAAACCATGGTGTACAAATTTGTATTGAAAGTTTTTGTCAATCATTTGTTCATTTTCAAGGACTATATCAATCAATAAGTTTTACAAAATCATAATCATGCTTATCTACAGATAATTTTCCGAAAGGCTGATCTTCAAAGAAATGTTTATATATTACATCATAAACTTCATTATTATCTACGATTATACTCTTAATTTCTCTCTCTATTTCCTGTTCCTCATCAGATAAGAATTCGTAATCATCAGCACGTTGATTAATAAATCAAGCTCACTTTAATGATTCCAATGCTTTAAATACTTTTCATTTTAATTCTATTGTTCAAGTTTCAATATTATCAATTAATAAAATTGTAATATTATCTACTGTTAATGGAATCCATTTAACATATTTCAAAAGGAATAATACTTTTAATACACGTATTCCCAAAGGTTTATCTACATCTCAATGTTTCTCAGCATTTGCTATGATTGTCCTAATTGAAGTATTAATATTTGACTCAATAGCATCATAGACAACATCAAATGGTACCAAACTTCCAATTTCATCATTTTCTCTACAAATTATAGCCTGCTGAAAAATATCCAATGCAGAACGTTCTCATACTGCCATATGTCATCATGCGTATCATGTACTAGAGACCCTTTTTAATACTTCTTTTGTAAGATCTACCTGATATGGAACTAATGGATAAAGATCCACAAACTCTTTATTTTCTTTGTAATAAAAATGATCAATATTCGTAACCCCCTCAAAACTAAACATATTACTCATAGTATGTTGTTTTTCTGGGAATATCTCAGAAAGCTCTTTTGTTGCTTCGTCATTTTTCTCCAACAAACGCCTCTTAATAACCTCATCTACATTAGTACTTGAAAGGCTTAATTTTGTTTTAAATCTAGCTTGAATTCTTGAAAAATCATCAGCAGCATGTCATCAGATCTCAGTAACTTCTTCAATAGCCTGCTGAGATGTTACAGCAATCCAAGCCTCTCATCAAAGTTCTCTAAATCACTCTGTTATAGTTTGTAAATCAAGCATTAATTTTACATTTCAACCTACAAACTGTCAAACTTCATCTATTAAATAAATAATTTTATGATTTTTCCCTTTAATTTTACAATATTCATCAATTATTTCACAGAAAGATTTTGCAGTTAATGTATATGTTTTTGATTGGAAATCCCCATTAAAATAATTCTCAGCTTCTTCTTCTGTAATATTTTTTCATTTGTCATTCTTTGTTTTTACTAGTGCTTTTACTGCAGCCTGTCTTTCAAAATCTAAATTTTCTCTTCATCAATCTCTTACATCCCGTTCAATTCAAGATTCAGCTTTATAATTCTTTTTAAAATCTTCGTACTCTCAAGCTTTTCGAAGTCTCCATTCTTGATGTGCTAACCATAGTTTTCATTGTCATTGTATGAATCAAAGATTAGAAAAGAAACGATCCATACATGCCTCTAATACCGTAGCTCATTTTTCTCATCAATATGCATTGTTTGCATATTTTTGGATATTAAAGAGAATTACATCTATATTATTCCTTTTAATATACGATTTCACATCTTCAAACCATAACTTGTCTTCAAATTTATCATCGAAATAATCTATTGCATCTTTTCAACAGATATTCTCGTTCTTTATCATATATCATAACATTTTTAAAAAATGAGATTTTCATGATCCAAAATATCATGATATCCATACTCAAATATTCTCAGTAGGTGTTCACTCCGCTGAAGTTAACGCATTGAAAAAACCAGAAAAATGTTTTTTTAACTCTTCCGTTACAACAAATTCCTCCAACTCTGTTTTAATATAATTAACATCATCATTATCAACATGGATAACTCAATTTATTTGTCTATCAATATTTTTGTCGAAAAGTTGAGATAATTTCATTGAAATTCTTTTTTAGTAAATAAATATTATGATAAAGAGAAAGCTCTATAATAATTATCTGGATCAAATCTATTAAAAAGCTTTAATGAATTTTGATTCTTTTGATTTGTGTATGATCATGGATACATAAGTAGAACTATACGGTCATTTGGTAATGCTCACGCCAAGTTATTTAGTAAGAAATGAGCACGTAAATATGGCCATGCTACTCATAAGTGAGTAAGATATAAGAATTCATATCACTCTGTAATTTCTTTAAATTTCTGTATTAAAATATCTGGTGATAATTTTGGCTTTATGACTTGTTCAGATAAATAATCAAAAGATTTATTCTTCTCTAGTTCTACATATTTTTCATATCCATACCTTGTAGTAAGTAATTCTAAAACCAATTCATAGATATTTACTCACAATGCTTTATGTCATTTTTTCTCCATCTCTTCTCATATTGTGTTTGCAAGGTCACGTGCCTTTAATTCATCTTCAGGATCATAATCAAAAATATAGAACGGTATATCAGTAGATAAAGTTTTTCATCAGAAGAACTTATCAGATTTTATATAATCAAGAAGAATTTTTCTTTTATCTTCAAATGTTTTTTCCATTTTTCGTTAGCTTATGTATGATATAAAATCTGACCCCCCTGGCATATCTTCAAGATAAGTTTTAACATCAAATGGTATATAAAGTGGAGTCAATCTATCATCCTTTAAAAGGTCAGATTCTTTCAATATTTTTAATACCACTTGGCATAACTTATCTCTAGTTTTTTGTGTCCATTTTTTTACCGCAAGATCGTTTTCTTCCATTAGTGGAAATAGGTTTATTATACTGTTTTTGTATAATTCATATTCTCTATCTAATATTTTTTTACCAACAATATTTTGCATAACAGACTCAAAGAAATTATTATCTTTATATATTGAATATAGAGCTAAAATCTTTGCATTATCTGAATCTTTTAAAAACAAATCTATTCATCAGTTTTCATTCAGAATCATTAAACGTCTTCGAATAAATGGGAATCTCCTTATTACAGCTGTAGGCCTTTCGTATTGGTAAAGATTATTTTCCATGATTTCATTCTTTGCTTCTGTCATTGTTTTTCATTCTTGTATAAGATGTGCAGTAATTTGCATTTCAAACAGAAGAAGAGCTTCTCAGGTTAAACGTGCAGTATATTCCATGAAAAAAGTATTTTTAAGAATTTAAATTAAACAAAAAAATATCCGTCCTTTTTTCAAATACAAAAAAAACTATAAAAAAATTTAAACATTAATCAAGAGTAATGGATCCAATTTTGGATCTAAATATATATTTTTATGTAATTTAATTATAACAGCTAACAAACCGAATAAATTATTAAAAACAAATGAAAAAATTCCTATTTTTATAGGAATCTTTTCTATTTTAAACAAAATGCAGGCAAAGTTATTTATATTTATCCAATTCTTCAATATTCATCTCGTATACAGGATATGAACAAAATCATGAGTGCACATAATCAACTAAATGTCATAACTCATATTTTTGGATAAAATCTTCAGCTTCTGGTAAATTATTTGTATCAACGGCCATATAATTTTTATTTTCAAAAGGCTCTATATAAACAGATAAATCAGAATAATATTCCCCTGTCTTTTTATCGTAAAGCAAAATAGCTAACTGATCATTAGCTGTATAAGTTGTTATTTCCATAACAACATCAACATTTTTTCAAAAATAGTTTTTAATTTTTAATGATTTTGGTGTTTTCATTTTTCCAGCAGATTAACAGGTAAAACTAAAATTATACTGATGATTTACCTGGTAAAGTCCAGACTTTTTTAGACTTTTTTATTTCCAACTACATTACAAAGAAACAATAGGTTTAACCATCGATAAATCATATTCTTCATATTTATGGTCATATAATTCTTCTGCTGTATGTTTTATAAATTCTTTTGCAGCTACAAATTCTTTCAAATAATTTGGTATTGCATTATATCAATAATAAGCTCAAGCTAGATATCAATATATACATGCAGTAGTATCGGTATCTCATCATAAATCTAATACTTTCTTTAATCATTCTCAAAATGAAGTAGAATAGTAGAATCACCATAAAGCTGTTTCTAGACTATCAACAACATATCAAGATGGATTAATTTCATTTGGTGTCTTTCATAAATATGATCACATAATAACATTTTGAACTTCTAGCGAAAATTCTCTATTTTTGCTGAATCATCTTATACCTGATAAATTTCAATTAAATAATTTGTTTTTATCGATTCAATGCATTGCATGGTGAATTAACCATGAATAGTATACACATGAATCTATACACAAATCTGTATTATGTGTAGGATAACAACTTTCTTTTGCTGCTATTAATACATCTTCAATATTATCATAAAAATACAATGGAATAGGTCAGATCCTCATTAGTGAACCGTTTCAATCCATTCTTTTTCAGCTTCTATCTTCTTCCCATGGTTTATCTTTTAAATTTCAATTTCTATATTCTCAATATAGCTCCAACATTCTTGCTACTTGTCATCATTCTCAATCTGGATATGGTCTTAATCACATATATCATGTCTTATGCCATTTATAGTAATTTTCCAATTGATCTTGAATATTAGTTCATCAACATCTCACTAATGAATCCGCTAATAATAAAGACATAGCTGTATCATCACTCCAATCTCAAAAATTTTTTCAATATTGCATTAATCAAATCTTTCAATTAATAATATCCACTGGCTCAAAATCTCATGGATAAAAAAATTCAATAGGGACTCAAAAAGCATCTCAAATAGCTCATCAAAACATTACTCATAAAAACTTATCAAGATCCTTCATAAAAATAAATTAAATAATAAACAATAAGATTGACTATAGAAATAAAAAAACTTTTTTCAATTTTAAAATGGAATCCTCATTACAGAGGATTCCATTTATTAAAAACTTCTAATTCTTTTTTTAATTGTTCATTTTCTTTTCTAATTTTTTCTAATTCAATAGGTTCCAAATATGTATTAGCAATAATTTCTTCATTATTAACAATTTTTTCTATATACATACTCCTAAATACTGCAGCTTCTTCTTTAGAATAGGTAATTTCAATATAATAGTAACTATCATCATGTACTAATTCTACTGTTTCTTTGACCTTTTTGGGTTTATATCTAATTATAGTCTCCCTTTTAGAATGTCTTTTTATTGCTTCTTCAGCAGAAATTCATTCCTTAATTCTATCTTTAAAGCATCTATAATTAACCTTTTCTCATTCATAAGATTGGTAATATTCTCGATAAGAATCTTTCTTTTTAGTCCTCTTTCATTTTGGATCATTATCTTCAATATTTCAAAACTGTATTGCTATTTCATATGGAAGATTATACTTCTTAATTCTTTTTAAGAATGTAACGTATGAGGCTTTCCTTCAAGAATATTGATTATAATATTCTCTAGCTTTTCAATATTTTGTTTTACACATGGATTTATAAATTAAGAAGTAAATAGAAAATAATATCATTTCTATTTACCACTATCTGCCTTCGTTACCTCCTCAGCTGAAGCTATTCAATCAGTGATTCCAATTCACATAAAAGCCAATGCACGTCATATTGCAGAAGTCTCTGCATTTTCTAACGCTGCAGTTTTATTAATAAATCACTCTCACCATTTAGCTTGAGCATATCATGTAAATACTCTATTAGGTTTATCACAATCTGGAGTAACAGTAGCTTTGAATATTTCTATTCAAGGTTCATCAGTAAGTACTCTTTGTGTTACTACTGATCAGTTAGGATAATTATCATTAAAATATGATAATCTATCTTTTACTAAAACATACTTTTTTCATTTAATATCAATTGTTGGTAGTTGTATAGTCATTTTAATAATTGGTTAAGGTTAAAATAAGTGTTTGTAAGAAACGGGATTTTGTTCCCTTAAATAATTAATATATTCTTCAATACATATTGCTCTTTCTTTCTCATCTAATAAAGATTTATACTCAATATAATTACGTATTCAGAACTTAATAAGAAACACTCTAAATGTTGGATTAAGTTCTATTTCTCTTACTTTATCATCGGAAAGATTTTTTCATAAACTCTTCAAATACATTTCTATCTCTTGTTAGAAGTTAAAGTAGCATTTCATTTATAAACCTTCATGTTTTTATTAAGCTCATCGAAGAACTCTGGTGTCTTCATTTTGCTTATTAATATAGAATATCAGAATTTATCTCTTCATGCTTGAGAAGAAAAGTATGGGATAGAAACTTGAATTACTTCATCTATTCAATCTCTAGTTTTATAACTAAATCTCCTTATGATTTGATATTTAACATCATTATACTCATAGGAATCGATTAAATGTTCATGAATAAATAATTCTTTATTATTTTTCATTTCACCCATCAATTTTCATTCCAAAGCCTTTTGTTTTAATTTTTTAATTGGCTCTATGAATTTCTCCTTAAAGCGTTGATGTAATTCAGTTTTTGGATTAATTTGAAAGAACTTCATCACATTTTTACAATGATATCAACTAGTTTTACCTAACGCATCAACTTCACTAAATTCTTTATCCATAATGCTTTCAATATAGTTGATAACTTTTTGTTTTTCTTCAGGAGATAGAACCAAATTTTTAAAAGCCTCCTGCATTTTTGTTCTAGTTTATTAGTAAAGCATGGATTGATTAAGCTAATAAAGAACATCTAAATCTGGTTTTTCTCAAGTATTACCAGTAAAGTAATCATCATCAAATCTTCAGTCATTAAGCCATCATTGAGCAAATTTAATATAATGATCTTCTACTCTTTTTAGCTTAATCTCTGTAGCATATTCTCAAGCCTTAGTAATCAAAAGTATTGGATCGTTTCCTCATTTGATTGCGTTCTCCCACGCCTCCCGAGCTTTCTGTTTTCCTTTTTTCTTAGGATAGGCTTTTCGAAAGCTCTCAAAATCATCAGAATAAACTACTTTTTTATTAATTTTTTTTGTTTTTACTTTTCCATTTTCATTTACATTGTCATTTACATTTGCATTTACATTCTCATTAACATTATCATTAACATTTACATTAGGTTTCTGTTTGGTTCACTTTTGGTTAATGTTAGGTTTTTTTGAATTATCCCAGTCATCTTTTGGTCTTCAACCTTTTGTTCAGTTAATGAATCTTTTATTGTTGGCATCAATTTGTGGTTTAGCCATAATAAAGATTGCATATGCAATGGGATCGACTGATTGATCTGGTTCAACGCCTTTTAGTCAATAATCAATAATAAACTTAAAAGCATTAAACTGATTTGCCTCAGGAAGAATGTTAATTGCCATGCTAAATGACTCATACCAGACGAATGAATCTCTTTGCATTTTACTCTTCCTTAAATAATAAAGATAAAAGTTTTCTCCTTTTCACTGGCTTCAAAAGACAAAATACAAAAATTGGAATAAATAATGCATGGAATCACATTGGAGTGAAACATACTGTAAATCATCGTATACACATTATAAGTTTACCAACTCTTGTCATTTTTTTGCATAAGAAAAAGAGATATAAACCCACCTTCATTCATGGGATTCATATCTCTCTCTTACCTTATCTCTTTATCATAGAGGCGACATAGTCTTCGGTATTCAGACAGCGAATCTCACTATATGAAGATGCTATAACGAATGATTGGATGGGTAATCATTCTGTATACAGCACCTTGATCTAGAAAGATTCAATCTGTTGTATACCCATCCTAAGAACAGCATTTCTTTAGATTATTCTCAATTTCCGCTGTGATTGAAACCTTAGTTGAAAAGCCACACTACTCTACTTTGCACATGATTGCGTGAACTTTGCAGAAGATTAAATAAGAAATTAAGAAAAACCTATCTGAAATATGCTTTACAGATAGGTTTTCTCATTATTTTTGGGCTTAAGCTCTAATTATAAGAGGATACATTGTGCAAACCAAAATTTAACAAGATTTAATGAGGTATATCGAATAC
>FLNV01000782.1_pt1 | contig 21510 bp, 7 predicted proteins | sample 1140351 | NCBI WGS metagenome assembly FLNV01 (sample SAMEA3878207, study PRJEB12797) | bioreactor metagenome | biome: Moose rumen | place: Sweden | collected 2011-10 | reverse complement strand
CGCCGCGCCATGCTCGCCCACGGCTTCAAGCCTCTCGACACCGAATGGTGGCACTTCACGCTGAAGAATGAACCATTCCCCGACACCTACTTCACTTTCCCCGTCAAGCAATTGTGACGCCTATATATAAATAATGTGTAACGACATAAAAGGAACAAGCAATGAGAAAAGCAACATTCAGACTCCTGATGCTCATGGCCCTGCCGATGCTGCTGGGCGTGGCACGCTGTCGGGCGACCCGACGGAGCATAAAGTAAGCAATCGGGGCTGTCGGGCGGCCCGAGCCGACGCCAGAGCCGACGCCGGAGTCCGCCCCCCAGCCCACGCCCGTCACGCCGGAGTAGGCCAAACCCATTGACGGCGACCTCTTTCATAAGCCTCCGACGTGCGGGGGCAGCCGTCTGAAACAAAAGCCCCGCACGTGTTCTATAGAATGAATATCCAAACAAAACAGCAACCTCTACATATAATAATCTGAGGGATTCTGCAATAATCTCGCAGAAAAGCAGTATCTTTGCACGCGAAAGCGTAAAAACAGATACGATTATGGAAGCAACGACAACAAAGAGACGGCGCACGCGGCACCCCATGAGCTACTACCGCGAGATGGTGCAGGACATGGACGACAGACAGAAACTGGAACTGGTGTCGATACTCATAGAGAGCGTTAAACCCGCCGTGGCCAAGACTGAGGCCGACGACGAGGAATATTCCCTGCGCCCCTTCACTATGGAGGAGCTGAACGCAAGGATAGACCAAGCTGAGGCAGAGATTGCTGCAGGCTTGGGAATCGATGATGAAGACGTGTGGCACGAGCTGGAAGAAGAGTTCGCCCGCGAGGATGCAGAGGAGGATGCCCGGCAACTCGCCGCATACCACAAAGAAGAGCAGCTTGCATGGCAGGCCGGGCGCACCGTCAGTCAGTCGGATGTCGATGCCTTTGGCGGCATAGAAAAGTGCTTCGCTGCCGAGCCCATCCCCGACGGCGTGTGGGCGCGGATGCAGGGCAAGACCTACAAGGAGAACCCCTACATCGGCCGTGACGACCTGCGCCATGTCCGTGCCCTGCACTGGGACTACGACAATCAGATGCACGTCGGCGAGATGGTCGTCAACGCTCAGATTGCCGACCGCGTGGTCACCATTCTGCGTCAGTTGTTCGATGCCAAGTACCCCATCCAGCGGATGCTCCTGCCCGACGTGTATGACGCTGACGACGAGACCCAGATGCGCGACAACAACTCGTCGTGCTTCTGCTACCGCGCTGTCGCCGGAACCACTGTTCTGTCAAAGCACGCCCGCGGCCTGGCCGTTGACATCAACACGCTCTACAATCCCTACTACAAGGACCGCGACGACGGCACCCGCTACATCCAGCCCGCCACCGCCGCCGACTACTGCGATCGCACATGGGACTTTCCCTACAAGATAGACCACGATGACCTTTGCTTCCGCCTCTTCACTGCCGCCGGCTTCGAGTGGGGCGGCGACTGGACATCGTGCAAGGACTACCAGCATTTTGAGTTGATTGAGGAATAACTTGTATATGAAACAGACTTCAAGGCTTTGTATGGCGACGGCGTACGGTGAGCCAAAAACTTTAACATATAAGCATTATGATGAAAAGAAAGTACAATAGACCCGCGATGAGGGTTATCGCCCTACGGCAGCAACAGCATCTGCTCAGTGGCAGCAGTGGAATTAAAGGAGAGATTTCCGGCTATAGCACGTCAGGTGGCGGGTTTAGCCAGGACGACGAAGAGCAATGATGTAAAATTGCGATATTATGAATAAAAGATATTTTGCAAATATCCTGCTCCTTGGCGGCATGCTCGCTGGGGGGGCGGCATGTTCGGGCGACAACGACCCGGCAGACGTGTACGACGACGGCGTGAAGGTGCGCCGCATGACCATTACCCAAACAGACGGAACGGCCGCACGGAATGTACTGACACGGGCCTCGCTCACCGAGGACGACGGGCTCACCGCTTCGTGGACGGCTGGCGACAGACTGACCTACTGCAACCTGAGCCGCACCAACCCCTCAGACGATGGTGTGTACACTGGACTGTTGACCGCCACTTCCTCGTCCGCTATCTCGCAGTTTACGGGCGACGTGGTGTGCCGTCAGGGCGACTATCTCGCCGTGGTCTATCCAGCCGCGAGTTTCGCGACAAACGAGAACTATACCATCTCGCTCACGGGACAGGACGGCACCCTGCAGACGCTGGCTGCAAGACATCACTACGTATATGGCGTAGCCCTGGTGAACAGCGTCACCGACCAGACCGCCAATGCCACGATGCAGAAGATGAAGAGCCTGCTCACGGTGTGCAAGTTCTCGTTTGTTGACCGAGCCACCAGCACGGCTATTCCCATCAAGACGCTCGTCATCAGCTACGGCGGCACAGGCTCTGATGCCGACACCTATCCGCAGACGGCTACGGTGGCCATCGGTGCCAACACGGCGCAGGCCGATGTCCACGCCACGGACGTTGCTGGCAGCACACCGCTCGCCGTCACCTGCCCTTCAGCGCAGGATGCTGTCTTCGTCGCCCTGCTGCCCACCAGTGGCCCGCGCACGTTCAACTTCACCGTCACCGACGGCAGCGGCAATACCTACAAGGGCTCGGCCCACGCCACACTCACCGAGGGCGAATACATCGTGGCCACGGGCCTGAAGCTAACCAAGAATAACTAAAAGAACAACGATATGAAGACAAAACATTTCATTAAGCAGATGGCCGTGACACTCATGATGCTTATTGCTGGTACCTCGCCCACATGGGCGTGGTGGAGCTATGACGAAACCCATGATGACCCAGGAGGCGGCACCTACACCTTCCGTTCCCAGCTATGGGGCTCCAAATTCGACTTCAACGCGGCAAGATATTTCGAGACGCACATGAGTTTCGACATGAATAGCCACTGTTATTATTGGATGTTCGAGTTTATGGCCGTACCTGGGACGAAGCACATTGGCTTTCCTGAGTATCATTACAATGTATCTCTGGTGACAAGCGACAACGTGGTGCATAAGGTGGCCGAATGGAAAAAAGAGGACAACGGAACGAGTATCTCAGACTACAAGGCCACCGACACCACCTGGGGAACTGTCCAGATAGAGAGAATTTCCAAGCTTTCGTTCCCTAATGACGGAAAACTGGTGCTTCAGTTCTTCCCCACAGACCGTTGCTTCGCCGACGGCGTGAAGCGCATTAGGATACAATACAGCTACACGGCATACGACCCGGCCAACCACATGGACATCGATGAAGGTGACACCCAGTTTGAAAAAGATCTCAACACCCAGCTGGCCGACAACGAGCCGCTGCCCAAGCTGACGATAGACTGGGGCGACGACTACACGCTGACCTATCGGGCAAGCGGCGCCGTGAAATATATGTCTGTCCAACAGAAGTACCTGACAAACAGATATTTTGTTGGTGACCCGGAGAGCGATGCCAGACTTGCCAACGCCATCCTGAATCTCGATGATTTCACGGTTACAGGCAACCATGCCGGGGGGACAGACATCCTGATAACCACTCCTGTCAGACTCTACGGTTATAATTGCGGTGCCTATTTCTATCCGGTAACGGTTAACTATACCCGAATGGCCGAGATTGACCCTGACGGCAGCTCTAACTACAGCTTCAACCTCACGCGACCGGAGGAAGAGGTCATCATCGACCCCTTCACACGTCCCCTCACCGTCAACGTTCAGTTCAACAAGTGGCAAAAGCAAAACAAAGTCACCTGGACACGCAACGAGCAGGCCCGAGGCACTACTCGCAATAGATGGATTACCCGCCCCTGCCGCACCGACGGCAAGTGGTATGTCATCCGCTACGAGGTCGGACAGGAGGCCACCGAGTACACCGTTGTCAAGGAACTCAACGGCGACGAGACCACGCTGCAGGTGACCGACACCGACATAGACTATGAGAAGCAGTACAACTACCGCGTCATCTTCCTGCCCGACATATTGTCTGACAAATACAAAGACCAACTGGCCAGCGGCATGCTGGCGGCGCAGGGACGGCTCATTGCCAACTTCTGGATAGAGGCGCAGGTGAGCACCAAGCTCGAAATGCCCATCACACTGAAGCAGGACCGCACCTACGACGGAGCTGTGCGCTTAGTGTGGGAATACTGCGTACAGCCATCGGGCCAGAACTGGACTATTGAGTACTCTCCTGCGGGCAAGAATGCCTGGCGCGTATTAGACAACAGCATGATGGTAGACCCGGATAAATCTACGGCCAGCTTCGATGCCGAAGGCTCGGTGTGCGACCTGATGGACTATCGCGTGAAAACCACCTACTTTGACAAAGACTTCTACTCGAATGTCTATACCGGCAACCTGCCTGCGGGCAGCTACATCAGCGAGGTGAAAGCCTCGACGGGCACGGAGGAGAAGACCGTCATCGTGAAGTGGAAGGTGGCACGGGCCGACGTGACCAACGACATCTATTTCCGCGTGAAGCGCCGCGCCGTGGGCACCGAGGAATGGACGGTGCTCACCGACGAGATACACGGCACGGCCTCGGAATACAGCTATATCGACGACCGTCCGCTGGCCGGCTCCTACTATGAATACTCCGTGCAGGCCTACGGTGCGAAGTGCGACGACCAGTTGGTGCAGACCGACGAGGTCGTTACGCCCGGCTTCTCGCAGGCCCGTGGCACCATCACTGGCCACATCAGCTACGGCACGGGAACAGCCGTGGCCGGAGCCCGCGTGAACCTCATCAAGTCGAGTGCCGACACCGAGGCCGACCAGCCGCAGTACCTCTCGCGCTACATCGAGGGCGTGGGCAAGGGCCTGCAGTGGACGGCTGCCGACAAGGAGAAATACGCTAAGATTCTCAATGGCGACGGTGCCTTCACCATCCAGTTCTGGGCGCGGCCCATCGGCGTAAGCGCAGGCGGCACAGAAAGACAAACCATCCTGCAACTGGCTGGCGCACTGGAACTGGGCGTCAGGAGCGACGACGGCGAGAATTTCTACCTGAACCGCGTTGTAAGAGAAAGGGGTGGAAACCACTCGCATCACTTCAACAAGAATTTGCCATTCAGCACGACCGACTTCACCCACGTCACAGCTGTCTATGACCACGGCACACTGACCTGCTACGTGGGGAGAGACACGCTGCTGGCCTATACGCTGGACGACACCGCGTATAAGGAATGGACAAGCAATGACAGCCCGACACTGGCTGTGGGCGGCGTTTCGAGCCTGTTCACGAACATGGGCCAGCCCTTCAACGGCTACATCGACGACATACGCCTGTGGAACCGCGCCCTCAGCAAAGACGAGATTGAGGCCAACTACACCCGCATCCTGGGCGGCACCGAGGACGGCCTCATCCTCTACTGGCCGCTCGACGAGGGCATCAACGTGAAGAGCTATGCCTTCGACATCAGCCGTCAGGACGGCATCTACCAGCTGAACCATCCCGAGGTAGGCGTCAACGCGCAGCCGTCGGCCAGCGTGCCGCAGCTGCTGGCTCTCTACGGCATGACCGACGCTGAGGGCGACTATATTATAAAAGGTATACCCTTCCAGCAGGGCGGCACCAACTATAAGCTGGCCCCCGAACTGGGCATCCACGAGTTCTCTCCCAACACGCGCTCGATGTTCGTCAGTCCGACGAGCCTCACGGCCAACAACATCGACTTCGAGGACGTGTCCTCGTTCCCCATGGAGGGCCACATCTACTACGCCGGCACGAACATACCCGCCGAGGGCATACAGCTGTATGTCGACGGTCAGTTGCTGACCACCGACGGCGAGGTGCAGCAGACCGATGCCGAAGGGCGCTACCGCATCAGCGTGCCCATCGGTGAGCACTTCGTGGAGGCCAAGGCCGGCAACCACACGATGGTCAGCGGAGGTCGCTTCCCCACGCAAGGCAAGTATAACTTCACTGGCCCTGTGACTTACGACTTCGCCGATTCAACGCTGGTCAACTTCGTGGGCCGCATTGGCGGCGGCGAGCGCAACGACACGCTGGCCGTGGGCTTCGGCGCCTCGAAGAACAACATCGGCCAGGCCAAGATTACGCTGAAGCTGAACAACGAGTCGCTGAAGTTTAATACCAATGCCACGCAGGACCGCATCTGGGCCAGCGACACCACGAGCATCAACAGTACGACATGGACAGGATTCAAAAACAGCGATCCACGCTACATCTTCATCGAGACCGACCCGCAGACGGGCGAGTTCTCAGCCCTGCTGCCCCCGCTGAACTATATCGTGAAGAGCATCGAGATCGTAAAGAATGATGACGGAATAGAGTTCACCTCGCTGCCGCAGATAGACCTGAGCAATGTGCTGAAGCAGCAGACCGACTCGCTGTGGCAGCGGAACGAGCAGGGCGACTCCGTGCTGAACAAATACACCTACCACACCAAGATGGTGCAGACCTACTTTGCCCGGCCGCAGGTGGACATCAGTCAGCCGGGCAGCGACCGCGGTGTCTTCGGCCTGAAGGACTATGAGGGCGAAGACGCGCTGGGCAAGTTCACCGTCAGCGACCTGTGGACACGCCAGGCCGACGGCACGGTAAGCTATAAGTATGGCTATCCCATCTACAACATGGGCGACGAGTACCGCCTGTCGGTCTTCGGCTACGAGACCTATACGAACCACGACACGTCGGTCACCGACACCATCCCCCTTGCGGGCAAGGTGCTCACCGTGGCCAACGAGATGAGCAGCGACCAGACCATCGTGGCCGTCCTGCCGCCGGGAGAGACTGAATACCAGCTGGGACAGGTCTATGACCTGAAGAAGAACCAGCTGGTGCTCGACTCCGTGGGGCGCTACTCCTTCAAGTGGAAGGCGGGCGGACCGAACGTCGTGTCGCCCTACACCCGCCACTTAGGCATTACGATAGAGCGTGGCGGACGCACCTACATCCCCGCAACCATGGATGCTATCGTGGTGGGCAGCCTGCCTATGGGCAACAACTTCGTGACCAACGGCCCCGACCAGGTGCTGATGGTGCTGCGCGACCCGCCTGGCGGCAAGTCAAAGACCGTGTGGAAGACCGGCTCTACAATGACGAAGGTGAGCAGCTCCACCAGTGGAGGCTATGGCAGCGAGAAGGTAATGTATGAGGCAAACTTCGGCATGAAGGTGAGATTCATGTCGGGCTTCGGTCTCTACTACGAGACGACAGACCTTGACAATACCTCTGATATTGGCGGCGGTGTTCACTATACGTGGAACAAAAACTCATCGACCGAGCGCACATGGACCATCACTGCCACCGAGCAGGTGTCTACCAGAACGACCAAGGACTATTGCGGATCGGATGGCGACGTCTTTATCGGCTACAGCACCAACCTGCTTATGGGCAAATGCCGCAAGGTGGGCTTCTTCCGCGACAACGAGACGGCTCCCTTCGAACTGAAAGACGACGTGGCCACCAGTCTGGGCGACAGCGTGACAACGAAGTTCATGTACTCCACCTACGAGATACGCGAGGTGATGATACCCAAGTGGCGCGAGACACGCAATAGCTATATCACTCAGCATTTCGCCACCGAGGCCGAGGCCCGCGCCTTTGTCAACAACACCAGCGATGTGCTCTATGCCACCTGGCTCAGCGAAGACGATGCCAACTACGGTCAGGAGGGCACCTACGTGCAGCTGACACCCGCCGCATGGGAAAGCCTCACGGACTTTGTGGCCGAAGACAAGGTGGCCTGGTGCAACAATCAGATTGAAAGCTGGCAACAGGCACTCGCCAACAACGAGTTCGACAAGGTGACGGCTATCGAGACACGCGACAAATACTGGCGGAGCAACATCTCGTTTGACGGTGGATCAGGCTATTCCTACACCAGTCGTAATGATACGAGCTACGTCGTCAAACACAACTATTCGCACAATCTGGGAGGTATTGTCAAGGGTGGCTTCTCAACGAAGAACACGGCCGCTTCCATACAGTTCAAGACGAAGTTGAGTGTTGACACAGAGAACGGCTGGGCCTACTCCACCACCGAGAGCGACTACAACGAGAACACGAAGACCTTTGCCGAGTTCGACTACGTCTTTGAGGACGGCAACAAGGGCACCGACTTCTCAGTGGATATCTACACGTCGCCTGCGGGCTGGAGCGACATCTTCAGCCTTTTCGGCGGACAGAGCTACAATCCGTGGGAGAAAGAGGAGAAGACCCAGTACTACGAGCCGGGCCAGCACACGCTCAGCAACGGCACCGTGCGCATGGAGAACCCCGACATACAGGTGAGTACCGACGGAGGCATCGCCGCTAAGCAGGCCACGCTGACTGACATACCGGCTGGCGGCACGGGCCAGTTCACTCTGCACCTGTCGAACATCCGCAACACCAACCAGGACTTCGACTTCTCATATAATATTATGGTACAGGAGATGGCCAACCAGCATGGCCTCGAGGTGCTGATGGACGGCGTGCCAGCCAACGGGCGCAGCATCTTCGTGCCCGGCGGTGAGACGGTGAAGAAGGTTATCACCGTGCGCCAGACCGACCAGAGCGTGCTCGACTACGAGGGCATCGAGATATGGTTCCTCTCGCAGTACCAGCCCATCAAAATCAACGACAAGTGCGTGCTGAACGTCCATTTCCTGCCCTCGTCATCGGCTGTCGACCTGGCTATCACCGAGCCGGTGCTCAACACCGACAATAAGACGGGCGAACTGCAACTGAAACTCTCCAACTTCGACCGCCAGTTCAAGAACCTGAAGAACGTGGGCGTGCAGTATCGCTTCAGTGGAAACACGCAGTGGACCGACCTCCACACCTGGGTCACTGACAAGGCCGACTCGCTCAACACATCCTACGACATGCTGCCCGCCACGGGCGACCTGCGGCTGGCCGTCGATATGTCGAGCGACCTCTCCTACCCCGAGGGTAACTACGAGTTCCGTGGCTTTACCACCACGCCCTACGGCACCGACCTTGTCCATGTTTACAGCGATGTCATCGCTGTGATAAAAGACATGACCCGCCCCCGCAACCTCTTCACGCCCTCGCCCTCCAACGGCATCCTCTCCTACGGCGACGAGCTGGCCGTGGAGTTCAATGAGGACATCGTGCCCGGCTATGTGGGCGACAAGAATGTCATCGTCACTGCCAAGCTGAACCAGCAGACCGTCAGCCACGAGGTGGCGGCCTACCTGAGCCGTCGTGGTGGCGGTGCACACACGGAGAACCCCATCTTCCTCAACGGCGACTTCAGCACCGACTTCTGGCTCAACCGTGAGACGATGGGTACCGTCCTGCAACTGGGCGTAGGCACCAATGTGTTCTCGCTGAGCTTCGACGATGAGGGCCATGCCCACGTGCATATTGCCGGTGCTGAACTGGTGAGCCATGCCACCGTGCCTACGGACGTGTGGACCTACTGCGTGCTGAGCTACAAGGCTTCTGACCACACGCTGAACATGCTCGCCCGGTGGGATACCACCAGCGAGCGTCTCTTCCAGAACGAGCCAGTATCGCTATCCAACACCGAGGCTATCCTCTACAGCGATGACAACCGCCTCTTCTTAGGTCCCGTCACGGCGAAGATCCATGACCTGAGCCTCTTTAGCATCTACCGCGACGTGCATGAGGCTGCCGCCACGAAGTATCAGTCGAAAGACAACTATGTCTATGGACTGGTGAACTACTGGCCCATGAACGAGGGGCACGGCAGCACCATCGCCGACCAGCGCCACACTCATGACATCTTGCTGGAAGACACCTGGTCGATAGAGAACACCAACTACATGCTCCACATAGAAGCTGACGAGACGGCCGATGCCGACATCACGCGTATCAACACCAGCCGTGGCGACAGCTATGCCATCGAACTCTGGGCACAGCTCAACACCAACCCGGAAAGTGAGGCCACTATCTTCGAGACGGGCAGTGTGCCGCAGAACCGTCTGCGTCTCTACTACGACACAGCCAACAACCTGCATCTGGACTACGGCGAGAAGAGTACCACGGTAGCCAGCACCGAGGACTTCCCCAGTCTGGAACGCGCCAACCACATGGCACTGAACGTTGTTCGCGGACAGGCTGCCTCGTTCTACCTCAATGGCCAGCGCACCGCTGTCATTGCCGATGCCGACATGCCCGCCATGGAGGGCGCCGTGATGCGGCTGGGCGAAGGCTTCGACGGCTATATCGACGAGCTGCGCATCTGGAAGGCCACGCTCTCCGAGAGCCGCCTGCTCAGCAACATCTACAACACCCTCGACACGGCTGATGTCTATAGCCGTGGCCTCCTGGCCTACTATCCTTTTGAGAAGACCGGCACAGAGAACGGTGTAACGACCAAAGTGAAAACAATGGAGAACATGGCACCAGACAATGTTGGTGAAAGCATCACTACGCAGGACAAGACAGAACTGACGGGTTCCAATTTCCCCTTGAAGAACGCCCCTGACGAGACGCGGCTCATCGCCTCGCCAGTAGCCTCGGAGCGCAAGGTGGTCATCAACCTCACCGGTGCTGGCATCTCGCCCCGCGACATCGAGGGCACCACGCTCAACATCACCCTGGCCGACATACACGACCTGCATGGCAACACGTCGAACCCCATTAAGTGGACGGCCTACGTGCAGCAGAACACCCTGAAGTGGATGAAGGACTCGGTGAATGTTATCAAGAAGTATGGCGCAGACTATACCTTCGACGTCGACATCGAGAACAAGAGCGGCAACACCGAGTACTATACCTTATATAATATGCCGCAGTGGCTGTCGCTTGTTGATAGCGAGCGCAGCGACGATGTGCAGGCACTGAAGACCAAGACGCTGCGCTTCCAAGTGAACCCATTGGTGGCTGTGGGCAACTATGACGTGACCATCGGCCTGCAGGGCAACAGCGAGATACTGGAGCCTCTGCGCATTGTGATGAAGGTGAGCGGCGAGAAGCCCGACTGGACGGTTGACCCGACGAAATACGATCACAACATGAGCATCATCGGACAGGTGTATATCAACGGCATTCTGATGGAGAATCAGGAGAGCATGGTGGCAGCATTCATTGGTGGCGAGTGCCGTGGTGTGGCATCGCCGCAGAAGGTGCGCGGCACGGCCTACGTCACCCTGACCGTCTATGGCGATGACTATCAGGCAAAAGACAAGGGCAAGCCCGTCACCTTCCGCATCTGGGATGCCTCGAAGGGCGTGGCCTATACCGACGCGCAGCTTGCGGTCGACGGTTCACCCGTCGACATCACCTTCGCCCAGGACAAGCTAATCGGCAACTTCGACACCCCCGCCATCTGGACCAAGACCGACAAGGTGGAGCAGCTCATCCCCGTCCACGAGAACTGGAACTGGATAGCTTTCGGCGTGGAGCCAGAGAGTCAGTATCTCGACCATATCTTCAGCAGTTATGCCGACTGGATGATGCTCATCAAGGACCGCAAGGACTTCAGCGACTACAATGGCGCGGAATGGAACGGCACGCTCGTACCCACCGCCAATGCGATGTATAAACTGAAAGTGACTCGACTGCCGAATACGCAGGATGCTGCACCTAACGCTCAACTCTCTGTGTCTGGCCGTCAGCCAGCGGCTGCCGAGATGCCCGTCACGCTAAAGAATGGCTGGAACTGGATAGCCTATACGCCGCTCACGACGATGACCGCCGGCGAGGCACTGGCCGCTGCCAACCCAAAACGGGGCGACATCATCAAGTCGCAGACCGGCGTGGCCATCTATGGCACAAGCAGTTGGGAAGGCAGCCTGCAGTCGTTGGAGAGTGGACGAGGCTATCTGTACTATAGTTCGGACAGCGAAGAGAAGTCGTTCATCTATCCGACAGAGGCGACGGCATCTGCTCGTGTCATGAGCCTGAGGGCACCCCGCCGTGCTCCTGACGCGCTGCACATCTTTACGCCAGTTGCCCCGTCGCTCTATCCGAACAATATGACCATGGCCATTCAGTTGCGCGACGGCGACGCCATCGTTGACACCTGCGAGGTAGCCGCCTTCGTCGGCGACGAATGTCGAGGGGCTACACGTGCCAGCAGCAATGGACTGTACTACCTTGTCATTGCTGGCGAGGGCAGCGGTCAGCCCATAACGCTGCGCACCTGTTGGGACGGTGCCATCATCGACATCGACAACACGCAGCAGTTTGTCAGCGACGACAATATCGGTACATCGTGGGAGCCCTACGTCATCGACCTGCAGAACCTGTCGAACGGCATCACTGTGCTCAACGGTTTACCCGTTGACGACGACACCGACTGGTGGACGCTCCAGGGTTTCAAGATAGGCCGCAAGCCTACGCAGCCAGGTGTCTATATCCATCAAGGCAATAAAGTCACAATTAGGCGGCAGAAATAAGACCATACGCATGATTTCCTATGGGAGAATAACGACATGAAGATGAACACAGTGAGAAAGGCGCTGGTATTGCTGCTTCGGCGGCAATACCAGCCTTTAGCGCAAGTGTAATTTCCTTAGAAACAAAAAGAAACAAAGAGTCTTTTCTTAGAAAACGGTGCAACTGCGTGGCGTAAAAATAAAATGCTGCGGAAAATTTGTTAATATAATATTAAATGTGTAATTTTGCGCCGCAATCTGACACCGCAGCGCATGCGTCCTGTCGTGCGAAATAGCTAAAACTATACATTTACTAATCTTAACAAGCCTTTTTATGATTGAACAACTGAAGAGTTTACGCTCTGCGCTGTTGCTCGCCGTCTGCCTCGTGGCAGTAGCGTTGCAGGCTCAGGACGTGAAAATCAATGTGAAAGATGCCATGGGCGAGGCCGTCATTGGAGCCTCGGTCATCGAGCAGGGCACACGCAACGGCGGTGTGACCGACTTCGACGGCAACTTTACGCTCAAATCGACGGGCAAGCCCGTAGTAATCTCTTACATCGGCATGAAGAGCCAGACCGTTAACGTGAAGGGAAAGTCGGCGGTCAACGTCGTGCTGGAGGATGACAACACCACCCTGAACGACGTGGTGGTCATAGGCTATGGCACGGCCCGCAAGAAGGACTTGACGGGAGCCGTGAGCACCGTGAAGGGCGCCGACCTGGCCAAGGTGCCGGTGACCAACGTGGCCGAGGCCCTGACGGGTAAGCTGGCTGGTGTGCAGATAACCACCACCGACGGCTCGCCCGATGCCGAGATGGTCATCAAGGTGCGCGGCGGAGGCTCCATCACAGGCGACAACTCGCCGCTGTACATCATCGACGGCTTCCCCGCAACGAGCATGAGCGACATATCGCCCAGCGACATCGAGGACATAACCGTGCTGAAGGACGCTGCCTCGACGGCCATCTACGGTTCGCAGGGTGCCAACGGCGTGATACTAATCACCACCAAGGGCGCCAAGAGCGGCAAGACCACCGTCAGCTACAGCGGCTACCTGCAGGGAAAGAAGATTGCAAAGAAACTGGACACCATGACACCGCGACAGTTTGTGCGCTACAACTACGAGCGCGCGGCCCTGCGCGGCAACTCGGGCATCAAGGGCTTTGAGGAGCGCTATGGCGCATTCGGCGACCTGGACCTGTATGACTATCAGGCAGGCCACGACTGGCAGGAGGAGATGTTTGGCAACAACCAGCTGTCGCAAAGCCACAACGTCAGCGTGTCGGGCGGCTCAGACAAGACCAAGTTCACCCTGAGCGGCACATACGCCAACGACAACAGTCTGATGGAGGGCAACGGCTACCGCCGCTACAACATGAACTTCAAGTTGCAGCACGAGCTGTACACGGGACTGAAGCTGGACTTCGGCCTGCGACTGGCCGACACCGAGACCAAGGGTGTGGGCACTGGCGGCGGCACGTACAAGATTCGTTCGTACGACGCCATCATGAAGGCACCCGTCAACGGACTGTACGACCAGATAGACATAGACCCCAGCACGCTGTCGGACGAGGAGTACGACGAGTACATCAGCGCCACACGCTCGCTGAAGGATCGTGTGAACGACTACTGGCGCCGCAAGGTACAGCGCCGCTACAACTACAACCTGGGTCTGACCTGGGACATCAGCAAGCACTTCAGCCTGCGTGCCGAGGGCGGCTATGAGAACGGATTCTTCCAGCAGAAAGACTGGTACAGCGCACTGAGCAGCAAGGCCGTGCAGGACGGCGGCGAGCTGCCCATGGGCGAGTGGAACAAGAAGGACTCGTGGAAGCTGCGCGAGATGGTCAACCTGACATGGAAGCAGAAGTTTGGCAAGATACACGACGTGAACGTGATGGTGGGCCAGGAGTATGTGGCCCAGAACAGCGAGACCATGGCCATGACGGCCAAGTACTTCCAGGAGGACATACAGCCAGAGAAGATGTTTGCCGCCATGCAGAACAACTCGCACGCCATGGGCGCACAGACGCTGTCGTCCAACCTGGGCAAGGAAGACCGCATGCTGTCCTACTTCGGACGTGCCAACTACACGCTCATGGACCGCTACCTGCTGACCGTGACAATGCGTGCCGACGGCTCCAGCAAGTTCAGCAAGGGCAACCAGTGGGGCTTCTTCCCCGCAGCAGCCTTTGGCTGGCGCGTCATAGAAGAGCCGTTTATGAAGGGGGCACACAACTGGATGTCCAACCTGAAGCTGCGCCTCTCGTTCGGTACGGCCGGCAACAACCGCATTGGCGACGCCATGTTCGAGACCACATACAAGGCATACTCCAGCACAAAGTACTACGGAGCGGGCAACCAGCAGAACCCCCACTACACGCTGTACAACAACCAGCTGGCCAACCCCGACCTGAAATGGGAGACCACCATCACCCGCAACGCTGGTCTGGACTTCGGATTCTTTGGCGAGCGGCTCTCGGGTAGCCTGGACTTCTACTGGAACACCGTGAAGGACCTGCTCATAGACATACCCATCACTGCCATCGGCTACACCTCAATGCAGCGCAACATTGGCCAAACCAGCAACCGCGGCGTGGAGCTGACGCTGAACGGCGTGGTGCTGCAGCACAAGGACTACTCGCTGAACCTGAACTTCAACATAGGCTTCAACAAGAACAAGGTGGATAAGCTGGCCGACGGCGTGGAGTACATGGCGTTCAACTCGGGCGGCTTCTCAACCGACATGATTGGCCAGGACGACTACCGCGTCATCGTGGGCGAACCGCTCGGACTGGTATGGGGCTTCGAGTCTGACGGCTTCTACACCGTTGACGACTTTGAGACATACGTCGATGAGAACGGCAAGACGCAGTTCCGCTTCGACAATGCTGGCAACTATATCCTCAAGGAGGGCGTGGTGGAGAACACCGTCACCACCGCTGGGTCGTATGCCGGCCTGCGCCCGGGTGCCACCAAGCTGAAGGACCTGAACGGCGACGGCAAGGTCGATGCCGACAACGACCGCCACATCATAGGCAAGACACAGCCCAAGTTCCAGGGCGGCTTCGGCCTGAATGCCACATACAAGTGGTTTGACCTGAGCGCCAACTTCAACTTTGTCGTTGGCAACGATGTGTATAACATGGACAAGATGGTGGCTTCGCAGTCGTATCGCAACAGCTATGCTGCACTGCGTCCCGACATGGCTCCCGTCACACTGGGTGGCAAGGCGTTCACCTACATGGACCAGGCCACAGGCCAGATAGTCAACGACTACGAGACGCTGAAGCGCATGAACGCCGGAGCCGAGATGTGGTCGCCTGCCACCGTGAGCGACAACAAGCCCTTCGCCTCCAGTTGGGCCATCGAGGACGGCTCTTTCCTGCGTCTGCAGAACCTCACCCTTGGCTTCACCATGCCCAAGGAGTGGACACGCAGCTTCGCATGCAACCAGCTGCGTATCTACTGCACGCTGAACAACGTGTTCTGTCTGACCAAGTACGACGGCTACGACCCCGAGGTCAGCTCGGCCATCCGCGGCAGCAAGACATCGGGCCTCACGCCGGGTGCCGACTATTCGGCCTATCCCAAGTCGTTCTCCTGGACCGCCGGCCTGAACATCAGCTTCTGAATTGAGAACTGAGAACTCTCAACTCTTAACTCTTAACTTTCAAAGACATTACCATAATGAAAAAGAAACTGTTATATACACTGGCTGCGGTGGCCGTCTGCGGAGTGACCTCATGTAGCGACGCGCTTGACACAGAGAACCTCTCGGCCGACAATCTGGAGTACCTCTGCTCCAACCCCACCGACGCCCGTAAGATGATAGACCACGTCTATTCTTACTTCTGCGAGGACACCTACACCTCGCGCATGAGTACCAACTGGATGCAGAACACCGACATAGAGGTGGGCTTCATCAGCAAGACGCAGAGCGAGAGCGCCGACCGCCGAGGCGTGTGGTGCCTCAATGCCCGCTACTTCAGCGACATCAAGAACTGCTGGGACAACTCGCTCAAGGCCATCGACTTTGCCAACCAGTGCATCGAGGGCATTGAGGGCAGCGACATGTACAAGGCCGGCGACAAGGACATGAAGCAGCTGCACGGCGAAGCCTACTGCCTGCGCGCCTACTGGTACTGGCTGATGTGCAACTTCTGGGCCGACGTGCCTTTTGCCACCACCGCCACCACCGCCACCGACATGCACAACGACCCGCGCACAGACAAGAACATCATCTACACCCACCTTATCAGCGACCTTATCAAGGTGGAGGGCGAGATGCAGTGGAGCGACAACGTAACCGTGGAGCGCATGAACCGCGAGTTCGCCCTGGGCTTCATTGTCAAGCTGGCCATGTTCCGTGCGGGCTACTCCATGCAGGCCGACGGTACCATGCAGCGCTGCCAGGGCACCGGCGAGCAGTATGAGCTGACCTATCTGGACGAGAGCGGCAACGAGCAGCGTGCCACCACCAACGACGACTACTACCGCGTGGCCCGCGCATACGCACAGCGCCTCGTCAGCCTGAAGCCGCGTGCGCTGAACCCCAACTACAAGGAGATATTCGACAACGAGATCAACGGCTGCAACCCTGGCAGCAGCGACGTGCTGTTTGAGATGGGCTTCGCACCCAACTCGGGCGGCGACATAGGCTGGTGCCACGGACTGAGCGTCGTGGCCAGCTCGAAGGGAGCCGGTACCACCTATACCAATCTGACGCCTAAGTATGCCTGCTCGTTCGACCCCGAGGACCAGCGCCTGCCCGTGACCTGTGCCAACTATCGCTGGCTGGCCGACAACAAGCAGGCCGCCACCGACGGCGGCGGCGTACAGCCCGCCAAGTGGTGCCGCATGGACCTCGACGTGACCAGCGTGGCCTCGAAGGGCACTGGCATCAACTGGCCCGTACTGCGCTATGCCGACGTGCTGCTGCTCATGGCCGAGGCCGACAACGAGATCAACAACGGTCCCACCGACTTGGCACGCAGCGCCCTTAAGACCGTGCGCGAGCGCGCCTTCATCAACGCTGCCGACAAGACGGCCAAGGTGGATGGGTATGTGAACGCCCTGACCGGCTACGACGCCTTCAAGCGCGCCATCGTCAACGAGCGCGGATGGGAGTTCGGCGGCGAGAACATACGCAAGTTCGACCTCGTGCGCTGGAACCTCTACAGCGATGCCATTGTGGATTGCATAGAGTGGATACGCGATGTCAACATGAACTACTCGCAGCTGGAGTGGCGCAGCGGCGAGATGGTCTATAACAAGGACAAGGAGGTGGAGGACATGGGCCTGGCCCCGCGCCTGTACTACTACTACCAGAATGGCAAGGTGGTCTATGAGAACGACTACTTCACCTACCGCGACCGCAGCGACGCACTCTACAAGAACGCCGAGAAGCTGGCCGACGACGACATAAAGACCGCCGGTGCCACATACGACGGACTGAAATATGTGTCCTTCTTCGACAAGTTCGTCAGCGTCAGCGACACCGACCCAGAGACCAAGCAGCTCTACGGCGAGGACGAGAACGGCGACAAGATAAAGAAGGGCGTGCTGAGCGAGAACATCATCTACTCATGGTACGGACTGACCGACGGCGTACTCGTAACGGGCAACGAGGACCTCACCTCGCTGCGCTCGAAGGTTACACCCTACGTCATGCCCATACCCACCGACCGCGTCAGCTCTTCTGGCGGCGTGCTGTCTAACGACGGCTATGCCATACGCAACAAGTAGAGACAATTTACTATTTGACAATTTACTATTTGACGATTGGAAAATCTTCAATCTTCAATTTTCAATACTCAATTTACCATGAAATATAAACTGTTAACTTTGGCGGCCGTTGTGGGCTTGGGCTTTGCAAGCTGTTCAGACGACCCCACCGACCAGGAGGCCCCGCGCCTGTTCCGTCCGGTAGCATCGCTTGAGGTGTCGGGCAACAGCATCATCACCACCTGGGACAATATCAAGGAGGCCACACAGTACGAGCTGGTGCTGAGTCGTGTCACTGCCACCGACGACCTGGGCAACAATACCTACGAGCAGGTCAGGACTGCCTCGGTCGAGTCGTCGCCATACGTGTGGGACGACCTCGCCTGGGACGAGAAGTACAAGGTGGACATCAAGTGCCTCAACAGCACCAAGCAGTCGGAGGTCTATTCTACCGACCCCGTCAACGTGAACTACCTGAGTGCGCTGACGAGCATCAAGCTTATAGACAACGCCGCACGACTGACCTGGAACCTGGGGGGCGACAGCATACGCTTCGTCAGGGCCGTGCCGCAAGACAACAACGCTGCCGAGATAGTGGAGCAGAAGGTGAAGACGGCCGAGTATGAGAACGGCTATGTGGATATCTACGGTCTGCAGGCCGAGACGCAGTATGTGTTCTACACATACAAGAGCCAGAGCGAGCAGACGAACAGCACCTACGCCGGTAAGCTGGGCGGCACCACCAAGGCCAGTATCGACTTCGACGAGAAGTATGGCGCAGGCAAGTGGATAGACATTCGCGGCTGGGATTCCGACATGGCCAAGGACACGCTTAAGTCGGAGGTGTTCTGGCAGATGGTGCCCGACGGCGCCACCGTCATCCTGCGCGGCGAGCAGGAGTACAAGGTGAACAACGCCATCAAGCTGGACCGCTCGGTCGCCTTCGTCACAGGCTCTACGCTGGGTGGCAACGCCAAGTTCATCTCCAGCGGCGGTATCACCTGCGCCAGCGAGGCCGTGATAGACAAGGTGAAGTTTGAGGACATCGACTTCATCAGCGACAAGGCAATGCCCGGAGGCGGCAACGAGATTGAGACCAACACCGACAAGGGCTTTGGCGGCCGACAGGTGCTGAACAACAACGGTACCAAATCGACCATAAAGGAACTCATCTTCGACGGCTGCACCGTGACGGGCTATCGCGCCGTGGTGCGTGCGCAGAACGCAAGCGACGCCATACAGAAGATTACCTTCAAGGGCTGTACCATCAACGGCATTGGCGACCAGGGCGTGGTGACCACGACCAACAAGGCGGCCGACTGGCAGAGCATCAGCTTCACCGACTGCACCATAACCAACATCGTCATGATGTGCGACCTGCGTGCCACGGCTGGCGACCTGACCTTCACCGTCAACCAGTGCACCTTCTGCTATGCTCCCATCGAGACCACGGCCAACAAGAACACACCCCTCTTCCGCTTCGGATCCAACCCGGCCACGCTCAATATCACCAACAGCCTCTTCGGCCCGTCTATGGCCTCTACCGGCAGCGGCGGCGAAGACTGCCTGCCATACCAGGCTGGCACGGCCGGCTCCATCTTCCTCGACAACCAGGAGGCACCCGTCAGCGCTGCCCACTCGTTCAAGACCAATTTCGGCTGGACGCTCATTGGCGAGGCTACATACCCCATAGACCAGCTCACGTCGCTCAGCATGGACGAGAACGCACTGTGGAAGGCTCCGCAGAGCGGCGACTACACCGTCATCGGCAACATAGGCGAGAGCGGTATTGGAGCCACCAAGTGGCAGCAATAGCGTAGGTTCTCTCATTAATCAGCTTTGGCCTTTGACCTTTGGCCTTTGACCTTTGACCTCCGATTATTCCATGCATCACAGACTATTCACTCTGGCAGCCGCGCTCGTCGCGGCTGCCGCTGTTTCCGCACAGACGGCGGAAGCACTGCCCGCCTTCCCCGGAGCCGAGGGCTACGGCATGTACACCACCGGCGGACGCGGAGGCGACGTCTATCACGTGACCAACCTCAACGACTCGGGCGAGGGCTCGCTGCGCTGGGCCTGCGGCAAGAAAGGCGCACGCACCATCGTCTTCGACGTGTCGGGCACCATCATGCTGCAGAGCGAGCTGAAGGTGAAGAATGGCGACCTGACCATTGCCGGACAGACCGCGCCCGGCGACGGCATCTGCGTGGCCAACTATCCCTTCGTCATTGCCTGCAGCAACATCATCATACGCTACCTGCGCTTCCGACTGGGCAACGAGGCGCTGCAGCAGAACCCCTCGGCCCACGAGGGCGACGGACTGGGCGGCATGGACGCCGCGAACATCGTCATCGACCACTGCTCGGTGTCGTGGAGCATAGACGAGTGCCTGTCGGTATATGGGTCGCACGACACCACCGTGCAGTGGTGCATCGTGTCGCAGAGCCTGCAGAACGCAGGCCACTCCAAGGGCAGCCACGGCTATGGAGGCAACTGGGGTGGGGCAGGGGCCTCCTACCACCACAACCTGGTGGCACACCACGTCTCGCGCACACCGCGCCTCGGCCCGCGCCCAGGCACACAGACCGACGAGCGCATGGACATGCGCTGCAACGTCATCTACAACTGGATAGACAACGGCGTGTATGGCGGCGAGGGCATGCACGTCAACATCGTGAACAACTACTACAAGCCTGGTCCCGACACCAAGACCGGCGCCAAGGGTATGCGCATCGCCGCTCCGGGCATACGCACCACGGAATATACCAAGCACGACACCGACTCGCCCAACCAGTGGGACGTGATGTGGCACGTGTGGGGCAAGTTCTTTGTTGAAGGCAACGTGAACAGCCGCTATCCGCAGGTCACGCAGGACAACTGGACCTACGGCATATATAACCAGATAGACAACGCGTCGGTCGATAACACCTTCACCCAGGAGACACGCGACACCATGCGCCTCGACCGGCCCATTGCCTTCGTCAGCACCACCACCCACACGGCCGAACAGGCCCTGACCCAGGTGCTGCTCTATGCTGGAGCATCACTGCACCGCGATGCCCTGGATCAGATTATGGCCAGCGACGCCCGCGACGGCGCCACCACATACACCGGCAACGGCTGCAAGCGCGGCATCATCAACAGCCAGGAGGACCTGCGCCCCGACGAGCAGAAAACCGGACACAATATTCCTAAATTCCAAGATTCCTTAGAGACAGACGGCGACTGGAGTCCGTGGCCCGCGCTGCAGAGCGAGCCCGCACCGCAGGACACCGACCGCGACGGCATACCCGACGAGTGGGAGTCCGCCCACGGACTGAACCCCAACAGCGCCGCCGATGCCAAAACGCTGGCCGAGAGCGGCTACACGTGGTTGGAGGAATACATGAACGCGCTCGTGGCCGACATCACCGCCGCGCAGAACCAGGGCGGCGTGCTGCTGACCGACAGGC